>Ga0265338_10002313_pt1 | contig 28896 bp, 27 predicted proteins | sample 42126metaG_FD_193579 | JGI IMG/M metagenome (GOLD analysis project Ga0265338, IMG submission 193579) | Rhizosphere microbial communities from Carex aquatilis grown in University of Washington, Seatle, WA, United States - 4-21-26 metaG | ecosystem: Host-associated > Plants > Roots > Rhizosphere...
AAATTATACAACCTGCGCTAAACACCTATTCTGATGCCAATTTCTTTCATGTAAATAATACCGGTGATGGCATTGTATTTAGAGCAAATGCAGATGGGGTGACCACTAGCGGCTCGGGATATCCTCGCTCGGAGCTACGCGAAATGATAAACAGTGGACAGACTCTTGCTAACTGGGCTTCTAACGATGGTTTATACCACATTATGACGCTGGATGAAAAAATTACACATTATCCGGATGTGAAAAAACATGTGGTAGTTGGGCAGATACATGATGCATCGGATGATATTGTGATGGTGAGGCTTGAAACCAATAAATTATTCCTCGAATTTAATGGAGCAGATGGTCCTACGCTTACTTCGAATTATGTATTGGGTACTCGTTTTAACCTCAAAATAGAAGTGTATAATAATCAAATAAAGTTCTATTTCAACGGCACATTAGTTTATACAAAAGACCAAACCTTCTCCGGTGCTTATTTTAAAGCCGGTATGTATACACAATCGTCTTGTCAAGGTTCAAAGCAGGTAGCAGGTGAATTGTGTACGGCTTATGGTGAGATGGAATTGTTCGGAGTAAGTATCTACCATGGGGCTACATTACCCACGAGTAATAAATTAATCACGAACGATGGATTTAAGGTAAATGTATTAGGAGAAAATATCTTGATTGAAAATGCAGGGATTACAGGTAAAACAGCACTTTCAATTTATAACACTCTTGGTAAAAAATATTTCAGTAAAATAGTAACACTTTCAGGTTCAAAAGTAATTATTCCATTAAATGTGACACTTCCAACCGACACATATATTGTTTCGTTAAGTCAAGAGAGTAAGAAATTCACAACTAAATTTGTGGTGAAATAAATTCTCTATTCGTATATATAAGAAGGACGATAACTATTCTGGTTATCGTCCTTTATTGTTTTTATATCTTATCTCTCCAAAAGAAAATGCCCATAAAATCTTCCTGCCGTTTCGGGTATTACTATTAAATACCAATAATCAGTGGATGGCATAGGTTTTCCTAAATAAGTTCCATCCCAACCAAGTTCGGAACCAGAATAACGAATTAATAATTTTGAGAAACGGTCATGAATTTCCACAAATGCTTTTGGATAGCATCCGATGTTTTCAATCTCAAAGAAATCATTTACGCCATCGCCATTTGGTGTAAAGAATTTGGGAATTACAATATCCGGACAATCGGTATATACTCGTACTAGATTAGTTATTACTGTGCTATCACAACCATTAATGGTATTTAATACATCCATATACACACCCGGATTGGTGTATGTTTTACCATTGATATCATAACTCGTTCCCCAAAGTAATTTAACCGTTTGGAAATTATTATACCTGGGATTTACCGTGAGATGCAGGATATTAATACTATCACAGCCATTAGCTGCAGTAAGTGTATCTGTGTAAGTACCTGCTATATTTCTACTTTTTCCACCAAAGGTATATGTTTTATTCTGACATATTTCCTCGTTGATTGTATTGAATTTACGCGTCTTCACAGACAGATTAAGCGTTACAATACTATCACAGCCATTGCTGGTTTTAAATACACCTGTGTATATGCCCGGAGTCGTTAATTTGTTTCCATCAAACGAATATGAATCTCCATCACAAAAACTATCATTCACTGTATTAAAAACCTTATTTGCCACTGATAAATTTAAAACAACCGTACTATCACATCCTTGCGAAGTTTGAAAAACATGCGAATAGATACCGGCGGTGGTAATGGTAGTATCTCCAAAGGAATAACTTTGACCTTGGCAAATAGTAACGTGTTGGTTGGTGGTTTTTTGTGGATTTACATTTACCGTTACTTCTGCTGAGTTGGAACAATTGCTCGAGTTATCTACCACAAGCAAGTTATATGTTGTTTGGACTGTCGGTTTTGCATTTGGATTAGGAATAATTGCTGAAGATAAAGTATTGGATGGTGACCACTGATAAGTATAGTTAGCCACAGGACTGCTTGGCCCAATTTGAACAGAATCTCCAAAACAAATAGACTTGTTAAGACCTGCGTCTGCAAGTGGTTTATCTTCATCAACGCTTACAGTTGCCATTTGTACAATACTTGAAACAATATCAGTAACATAAACGTTGTATGTGCCGCCACATAAGAACTTGGCTGTGGCAGTTGTTTGATGCAGTGCATCGCTCCATCTATATGTATAAATACCACTTCCACCGGTAACGGTTATTGTAGCTGTACCATTACAGTTATTTGTAGGGGTTAGTACACAGTTAGAGTTACATCTTCCGATGCTAGGCAGGAAAGGCTGATTTACTTGCCAATCACCACCATCGGGTATGCGGCTTAAGGACATGTTTTCAAAAATAGAGGATGAATTAATACTGTCTGTGCATATTTCTTTTTGCTTATTAGATGAGATATTAGTTAAAGAACTTAATGAGCCTGTATATGTGCCCGATACAGTAGCCTGACTCGGAACGCAATCTGCACAAGGAATATTTGAGCCGGGACTCCACGAGATAGCATCTTGTACAATACCGTTGTTATTATATACTGCCATCCAACTTCCTGCATCAGGCATCCAAAATCTTGTAGCACCATTAGAGAAAGACACTCTCTGCGGATAATTATTAACAGTTATTTCAATCGTATTCCCACCATTCTTCACGAGTAAATTAGGCGGAACTATAGCTGCGTTTATTCCTCTAACAACACAAAAACCTTTAGGCGGAATTATAGTTCCATCGGGGATAACAAAACTTGCACCCACATTCACAGTAGAATCACAAGTAATGGAATTAAGGTCTTCGGTACCGTTACCTAAAATATAACCGGATATATCCACCGGCTCACAAGCGTTTGGATTGTACAGTTCTATCCATTCCCCTTCGGGCCTTAAATTAGAACAGGGATAGGAGCCATAAATAGATCCGTCAGTACCATCAAATGGTATTATCATCACTTCGTTTATAAGAATGGAAGGACCACTGTATTGACAAGTAGCAACGGTACAATTAGTGTTTTTAGTTGAAGACACAGCTATGCTGAGCACATTATCTGCCAGAACTCTCGTAGAGGAGAGTAGTAAGAGAAGAACTAATATTTGAACTGATTTATTCACTATAGAATATAGCCGGAATTTATAAATAACTAAAATAATGAGACTTAATTAAGTATACAAAACTAATAAATATCCTTCATTTAACATTTAAAGTACCTATAATGTTTCTAAAGAGCCTCTACATTTTATTTAATCACAAAAAAAAGCTCCACCGAAGTGAAGCTTGTATTAACAATGAAACAGCGAGACGCTTCGCTAAACCATCGAACCTTTGTTATTTTACCTCGCTACCCTCAGCAGGGGTATAGTAAGCTGGTTTTTACTTTTCAAATATAAAGTTTTATTTCAACCTACTAACAAAAAAGGATGCAACTCCATCCTTTTGGTTGGTGATTGAGAGATGGTTGAACTATAGTTACGCAGAATAGCCTGATTCTGCGTACTCTTTTTTATTGTGTTCGGCACAATCGAACGATTCTTTCAAACTTTATTTATTACGTCACGAATCTTATATATAGAATTACGAACTTTATTTATTGCGTCACGAATCTTAGTTATAGAATTACGAATCTTATTTATTGCATCACGAATTTTATATATAATGTCACGAACTTTATTTATTGTGTTTGAAACAATAGAACGATTGTGTCAAACAATCGTTCTATTGAGTTGAATTTTGTTTCGAGCATGTTATCTCACCCTTATCTTAACGCTTTGACTCCATTCAGTCTTCACATCGTTGGGAAGCATCTGACGGTTTTGAAAGTAATAATCACTGTTGGATGTGAGATTGGATACTTGTGTTTTTGAAGTTATGCTGGCAGGCAATGGTGTCCATGTTACATTGTCTGTACTCATGCGCCATTCGTGAGCGCCTTTTCCTTCGGCTGTTAAATCAACAGAGCCATCTTCTACACCATTTTTGGCGGTGTTTTGTTGTTTGTTGTGGACACGGGCTTTTTTGATACCCATGCTTGCACTGGTGATAATTGCTTGGGCTTTGGTAGGGTTGGCATCGGCAATGGTTTGTACATCATTACGAAGCGCACGGAGATCGTTTTTCACCACTTCCAAAGCTACATTGCGGGCATCCACACTCACTGTGGGCGGCGTGGTGGAGCAACCCGTTTGTGCAGCATCGAGGGCAGTGATGTCTACGTTGAGAACCGTTACTTTGGCGGCAGAACCGGGGAAATAGGCATTGCCCGACATAGCTTTGAAAACGGCTTTGGCAAAAAGGATAAGTTCGATAACCTTACTTGGAAAATTGAGTGCGACAGTTATACGCTTCGCAAGCGTTTTTGGTTTTGTACTCATAATTTTAATTTTAATTTGTTTAATTAATACGATACAAAAGTATTAGATATGACTTCTACTTAGTTGTCGGAAAAGTGACAACTAACTTATTGAAATTTTTAGTATGGCGGTGTGGGATTTTTTGAAAAATATTATTGAAAAATTAAGAATTATGAAAGAAGAATTATGAATAAAGAGGTGAAAAGTGTGGATGATGGGCTTCGCTTTTTTTGTGGATGAAAGTGCGGTAGTGAGGGGGTTTTCTTTTAATTTACCCTTTCATTTGGTTGAGTAGTAGGGGTCGTCAACAGGTGAACTTTGAGTCACCCGCTGACTTAGAATTTACCCTCGCGATTCAATTGCACGGCAGTGGTGTTAATATTAAAACATTTAAGTTTCATTAACTAAAAACGGTTGCTTTTTGGTTTGTTTTTTTCTGCAACCGAATAAATAATCTATAAAAATGAGGTTGGAGGATGTTTTTTTTATTTTTGTGAACGGGGCTTCGACTCACTTCGACTCACTTCGACTCACTTCGACTACGCTCAGTGCAAGTCGCTCAATGCAGGTTGCTCAGTGCAAGTCGCTCAGCCGCCTTCCGGCTATGCTTAATCGCCTTCCGAATCCTTGCTTCCCATATAATAAAGGCTGCCCATCGCTGCCGCACGATTACATCGTGTGGCATTACTGTCAATTAATTTCTTTCTATTCTGCTTAACTTATTTAGCGTTATGGTTCTTAAAAGATGGGGCTTATTCTAAAGTTACTTATACAATAGACATCCAATCCGTATATTCAGTTCGGGTATAAACATACCGTTATATGAACCTGCAAAGGAACTGTCTATTATTTTTCGGTTTGTATAGGCCATTCCTAGACTTATTTCAAACAACCCTCTATCAATAAATGTGCGTCTAAAACCAATATTGGGTGCAATAGAGTAGACCGATTGACTGAATTGAAAGCGAGGCGTATAGGTGAAAGCTGCTTTGAGTCCAATAAATTCCCCTGAGTTAAAGTTAGTGCTTTTTCCTTTTTTTGTTCTGTAGTCTTGCATAAAGCTCCATCGCGGATTTATACTTGCATGAACTCCTAATACATTGCCCGTATAATATTGAGGATATTTATTCGTAATATCGTTTGGGTTATAGCCGGAAACGCCATAATAACTTAGTCCGATATCATTGTCTAAATAAATGCTGGGGGAGAGTTGATTTTCGAAAGAATAAAGTAGAAAATATCCTTCTTTCAGCGTGGTGCCAAAGCTAATACAACCGGAGGGTTCGGTTTCAATTTCGGTGGTTTTGCTTTTGGTCTGTTTTACATCGTTATGTGTGAAGCTGAAGGAGGTATGTTTCACATTACGGTTATTATACTTTAGTTTGTATGGTTTGAAGCATCCATTATCGTCAGCTTGAGCATGCTGTATAATAAGCCAATAGATTAATATGATGCATATGTTTTTCATTTCATAAATATATATTCTCCTTAGTGAATTTGATGTTTTATTCTTAATGTTTCTTAACATGATTGAAAAATAATTTATGAACAGAAATTTCTTATCATTTGATAATGATTTCTTCATTCAAATTTTAACATGGAAGAATGGATACGTTTTTTTTGTTTTAAAATAAACTCGTTGTGCGATAAGAAAAAACGAATAAATAGCTCGGTGCTATTGTTTTATTTCAACTGTGTTACAAAAGTTTTCTAAAATGTCTCAACAGGTTAAAATAAGTCAAATTATTCTCATTTTGTAAGGATTTTTTCATTCAAAATAGCAGCACTAATTCTTTTTTATACATTTGTAGCTTAATTAATTAACAAAGCAATAATATCGTATGACAAAACGCTGGATTGATTTTCTCAAAGGAAACATTTATGTAGCAATGGTGCTTCGTTTACTTATTATTTATGTGTTGTTTTCCGTTTGTCGTATCTGTTATTATGTTTATAACATCGATTATTTTCCGGGCATTTCCTTTTCTCAGTTGTTGCGCATCATGCTTGGAGGCTTGAAGTTTGATACCACCGCCATATTATATGTGAATATGCTTTTTATTCTAGGTAATATCATTCCTTTCAAATTCAGATCCCTTTGGTGGTATCAAAGTATGTTGTATTGGATTTTCATTATTACCAATAGTATTGCTTTGATTGCTAATATTGCCGATATACCTTATTATCCGTTTACTTTCAGACGCACTACCTGGGATGTATTTGCACAATTTCAACATGAGAAAAACTTGTGGGGATTGTCGTTCAAATTTATGCTTGACTATTGGTATGCCGTTGTACTTTTTGCCTGTTTGATTTTTGCGCTTGTTTGGTCTTATGAAAAGGTGAAGATAGATTTTAAGGCAAAAATTAAGAATGATATTTTGTATTATAGCTTGAATGTGGTTGCCTTATTAATCACGGTAACTTTAATAATAGGTGGTATAAGGGGCGGATTCGAACATAGCACCCGACCAATTACCTTGAGTAATGCCGGATCGTTTGTGGAGAAACCGAGCGAATCGGTGTTGGTTTTAAACACTCCTTTCACTCTTATTCGTACCATCAGTCAAAGTGGTTTGAGAAAGAAAAACTATTTCTCAGAACAAGAACTGGCAAGTATATATACTCCTTTACATCAAGGTGTCGATACCGGTGAATTTAAGAAGAAGAATGTAGTGATATTAGTATTGGAGAGTTTTGGGAAAGAATATTTCACTAGTTTAAATCAGCATACCAACATCCCCAATTACTCGGGATATACTCCTTTTCTTGATTCTTTAATTACTCAAAGTATGGTGTTTGAGAATGCTTTTGCTAACGGAAAGAAATCTATAGAAGCGCTTCCTTCGGTGTTGGCCAGTATTCCGGGCATGCAGTCGCCTTATGTGTTAACTCCTTATTCGTATAATGAAATAAACAGTCTGCCAAGCTTATTGAAGAAGGAAGGATATTATTCAGCCTTTTTTCATGGAGCACCTAATGGATCGATGGGATTTGATGCGTTTATGAAAATAGCAAAGGTGGATAGTTATTTTGGTAAAACGGAATACAACAACGATGCTGATTTTGATGGTATGTGGGGAATTTGGGATGAACCGTTTTTACAATATTTCGCAAAAGAAGTGAATTCATTTAAACAACCGTTTTGCGCGAGTTTGTTTTCTGTTTCATCGCATCACCCCTTCAAGGTTCCCGCACAATATGAAGGCAAACTCAAACAAGGGCCTATGCCGCTTGATCAATGTATAAACTATACGGATATGTCTCTTCGTAAGTTTTTTGCAACAGCCAGCAAAATGCCTTGGTTTAAAAACACCATTTTTGTTATTACTGCCGACCATGCCACTTTCCCTTATTATAAGGAATATAATAATGATATAGATCATTTTTCTATCCCAATGATATTTTATACGCCGGACGGAAGTCTAAAAGGACGAAATACAGATATCGTGGCTCAACAAATTGATATAATGCCTACGGTGTTGAAATACTTGAATTACAAAAAACCATACATTGCTTTTGGAAAGGATTTGCTTTCAGCTACAAAGAAAGATGCTTTTGCTGTGAATTTTATCAATGATAATTATCAATTCTTTTTTGATGATTATGTGCTTGTGTACGATGGAAAGAGAGTGGATGGAATGTATGCTTACAAAAACGACAGACGTTTGGAGCATAAGATTAACAACAAACCGTTGGAAGATATTTTATTGAAAAAGGCAAAGGCATTTATCCAACAGTACAATAATCGTATGGTGGAAAATAAATTAGTAGTAAAATAAAAACGGATTAGTAGTAAAATAATTGTACATGTATAAATATTTTGTACTTTTGCACACTTAAAAATAGAAAGAATAAGTAGTATGTTTTCAGGAATTGTTGAAGAAGCGGCATTGGTAGTAGCCTTGCGCAAGGAGAAAGAGAATTTGCATATAAGTATGCGTTGTTCATTTACGAATGAATTAAAGATTGACCAAAGCGTAGCTCATAATGGGGTATGTCTTACAGTGGTAGATATTAAAGATGATGTTTATACCGTTACGGCTATTAAGGAAACCTTGGATAAATCAAATTTAGGTTTGTTGACATTGGGTAGTAAAGTCAATCTGGAACGAAGCATGATGATGAATGGGCGTTTGGATGGACACATTGTGCAGGGTCATGTGGATCAAACCGCTACTTGTGTAGAAGTGAAAGAAAACGAGGGTAGCTGGTATTACACATTTCATTATGAATTGAATGCTGCCATGGCCAAACAAGGTTATACGACGGTGGAAAAAGGTTCTGTTACAGTGAATGGAGTGAGTCTGACAGTTTGTAACTCTCAAAAAAACAGTTTTTCTGTTGCCATTATTCCATATACTTATGAGCATACTAATTTTCATGAATTTAAATTAGGTACCATTGTTAATTTAGAGTTCGATATCATTGGCAAATACATCAGTAAGATGATGCAGTTTGTCAGTTAGTAAATATGAATAATCTCAATTTAAAACGAGCAGTTTGTCCCACAAACTGCTCGTTTTACATTTAGAATAATTCTAACTAATAATCATTATTATATAGTTAATAATTAGTGAAACTTAACAGTCAATAGTTAAAAACCAAACAACATTTTATTTTGATGAACAATTCTTTATTCCATAATGTTTGAGAGTTATACAATGATAAGTGAGAAACACCGTTTGATGCAATTTACTGATGAAGAATAATAAGTCAAAGGGGAATGAGTTTTTGTTCAATCCATTATATGGGTTGTCTCCAATTATTATTGTGTCAATATTGCAACCCTTTTTTGGGTTAAATATTGCTTTACATATTGGTATGCTCCTTTCTGTTCTAGTTTTAATGAAGTATTATTTCTCAAAAGAATATTCTAATCAGGCTATAGTTCTTATCAATCTTTTTATTATTACCACTTATCAATTTGTTTCTAGACATATTTTTATTATTCCTAGTGGAACAGTCGCTGAATTATTAATTTATCATGGACTTATTTTGTTCAGCTTAGGAATATCGTTTTTTCTTAAGGCTCCATTATTTAGCTTTTTCAATAAGCATTTTGTAGGAAGCAGTAAACATCTGGAGAGTAATTTGAGAGAGTTCTATTTTATATCGAAATGGCTAATCGTTGTACTTTCCCTCCATGTTATATTATATTTTCTTTCATTTTTTGTTCCTTTTCTCAATGGAATATATAAACTACCTATTGTTGATTACTATGAGTCCGGTTTGCTTGTGTGTTTGGTTCATCTTGAAATTTTCCGTATCAAAAAGATAAGTAAATTATTGGCTTTAGAAACCTTTTGGCCAATTGTTAACAATGTAGGAGTTGTAGTCGGCAAAGTAGCACAGTGTGTTTCTCTTATTCCTTCTAATTTCAAAGAAATGCACCCTGTGGTTCGCGTTCATTTTATACATAACAATACCATTCTCATGTTTCGAAGTGAAGGACCTTATTCGGATGGCAAATGGGATTGTGCTATTAGTGAACATGTGCTTTATGGAGAAACAATGGAACATACTATTATAAGAACGGCTTTGGATAGATATGGTATCAATAATTTTAAACCACATTTTTTACTTAAGCATGTGGTGGAACAAAAATTAGAGAAACAATATATATTGTTGTATTACACTTCTCAAATAAAATCAGCTCAATTAGTAAATCCTGATTGCGGACATTTAAAATATTGGCCTATATGGCAGATAGAAGAGAACTTACAGAAAGGAGTTCTCTCCGAAGCATTCGAGATAGAATATGATTATCTCAAAAATACCGTGTTTATAGCCGAACAGTTCTCCAAAGATGAAGGATGTGATGATATATAAAAAGAGCTAAGAAGAATATTTTCTTAGCTCTTTTTATTTTATAGTTAATAAAATTATTACTAATATTTGGCAGCAACAAATTGGCAGTATGAAAATTACATACTATTATCTGTTACATGGTCTGTATATTGATCCTGTTGCAAAATCAACAATAGCACTCGGCCAGAATATTAATATATCTAAAACTAACGCACCAACTCTTATTACACGATCCGGTTCTCCCGGTCCAGGTCTTCTTCTTTGGCATTCAGTAACCGGTCCCAAAAATAAGGTGGCACAAGAACTTAATGTAACAGCAATTAATATTAAAGCTGTAAATTTTAATACTGTCTTTTTCATTTTGTTTTATATTTTGATTACACATATTTATTTCGTGTATTGTGTTTGTTTTCGGGATGAGAAGCATTTTGTTTCAGCTTCGCTAAACAAAATGCTTTACCGAAATTCACACAATCCAATTTGATGGAATAAAGATGAGGTCTTTTCGCTTATGATGTGTTACATAACTTCGAGAAAAAGTTTCAATATTCACACATCTGCAAAAGGTAATTTATATGCTTGCAGTAGTAAGGAATTTATAATTGCAGTAGTTATTGGTAGAAAAATTAGAGCTTGTTGATTAGCCGCAATTATTCTTTTAATTTGATTGGTATCCATATTTCTTCTTCAGAACTTGGATCTTCATTTTTGTACTTTTCGCCTAGTATTTCAAAATGGGGTCTATTGTCTAACATGTATTCAGAGTTAGGTAACCAGGTGCCTAAGATATATTGAAATGTTTCGGCTCCTGCACTTGCAGCTCCTTTGTATAAGAACACGGCATAGAGTCCGCCTGTTAATGTAAAGCATTCCATGTCATGAGGAACAGTATTAAAGTCCGCCACTTCCATAGTTGCCCATTTTTCAAATTCTTTATTGGGATTGAAATTGTCAAAGAACAAAGGAGTGTAAATCTGCATTGAATAGAGTTCCGAGCTAATGTTGTTTTGAATCTCTTTCCGTCTTGGCATAAAGCTTCTCCAGAGTTCACCCGTTCTATTGTTAGCAAATGACATGGTCATTCGTTTTCCAACTAACATCTTTTCGGTTAAGGTTTCAATTCTTGGTTGCATATTCTTCATTACTATCCTTTATATATTCCAAAAATACAAGGTCTTTTCATTAAGTCAGGCAAAGATTTCTGCCACTCTTTTACAGTTTTTGTTTTGATAAATTCTGTGTCGAGGGTAATGTCGGCAGCAATGCAGAGGCGGGTGTTTGGTTGGCAATGTTTGAGAATATCTTCCAGCATTTTCATGTTGCGGTAAGGTGTTTCTATAAAGAGCTGCGTTTGGCTTTCGTTGAAGGCGCGGTTTTCCAGTTTCTTTAAGGCTTTACCTCTTTCACTTCCATCAATGGGCAGGTAACCTACAAAGGCAAAGCTTTGTCCGTTAAAGCCGGAACCCATTAATGCTAATAATATAGAAGATGGACCAACCAAAGGTACTACAGTGTAATTCTTTTGTTGTGCCATATTCACGATATCTGCACCGGGATCGGCTACTGCAGGACAACCGGCTTCTGATAATACACCCATATCATTCCCTTGTGAAATAGGAGCGAGGAAGGTGGTGATTTCTTCTGCGGTAGTATGTTGGTTTAGGATGAAAAAGGTACAGTCATCAATGGGAAATTCCCTATCCACCTTGCGTAGAAATCGTCTTGCGGTGCGTACATCTTCTACTATGAAGTGACGGATTTTGCGTGTTATTATATTGTTCTTTTCCGGTAAGATACTGCTTAAATCGCATTCGCCAAGCGTAGTTGGTATAAGATAGATGGTTCCGTTCATGATAAGGGATAATTATGCTCCAAAAGTACGACTATTTTTATAAATTTGTGGCAAATTAAGCTCGAATGAAACTCCCACAAACTTTTATAGACCGCACGGCTCCTTTGTTGGGAGATTCCTTTACTTCCTTTGTTGAGGCCTTGGAAACTGATTCTCCTATAAGCATCCGCTTGAATCCAAGTAAGACTACACGAATACAGGACTATGAAAAGGTTCCTTGGTGTGCCAATGGGTATTGTTTACCTGTCCGTCCTTCTTTTACACTGGATCCATTGCTTCATGCAGGAGAGTATTATGTACAGGAAGCCAGTTCTATGTTTTTGGAGCAAGTGGTGAAGCAATACATTACGTCTCCGGTAACGATGCTTGATCTTTGTGCTGCGCCCGGAGGCAAGTCCACGCACTTGGTTTCATTGTTGCCGGTAGATAGTTTGTTGGTGGCGAATGAATATGTGCGTTCACGTGGGTATATCTTGGCGGAGAACTTACAAAAATGGGGAAGTCCGAATGTAGTAGTGAGTAATAATGAACCAAAGGATTTGGGTGCATTGTCTTCCTTTTTCGATGCCATCTTGGTGGATGCACCTTGTTCGGGTGAAGGCATGTTTCGCAAAGATGCGGGAGCTATTGATGAATGGTCAGTAGCTAATGTGGAGAATTGCGTGCTGCGTCAACGAGCTTTACTTACTGATGTGTGGTCGGCATTAAGAACAGATGGTGTGTTGATTTATAGTACCTGTACTTATAACCGAGAAGAGAATGAGGATACGGTAAAATGGATCATGGATGAGTTGGGAGCGGAGTTGCTTCCGGTGCAAATTGATGAAGCTTGGGGTATAACAATTACGGATTACGGTTCTCGTTTTTATCCACATAAAACCAAAGGCGAAGGCTTCTTTATGTCTGTGCTCCGCAAAACGGAAGTGGAACATACTACGCGTATTAAGCCTGAAAAACAAACCGTGAAACTTACCAAGCAACAACTGGATTTGAAAGCGTATTTGCTTCAACCGGAAAAATATACAATTAGTCTGCTACACGATAAGGTGATTGCTTTGCCAAGCATACATGCGGAGAAGGTTTCTTTTTTAATGAAGAAATTGAGACTTTTACATGCAGGAATATGCCTTGCTGAACCGAAAGGTAAGGATATGATTCCACAACAGGGATTGGCTCTTTCTACGGCACTTGATAGAACGGCGTGTGAAGTAGCAGAGCTTGATTGGCGCACGGCCTTGTCATATTTACGCACGGAGAATATTGTGTTGCCCGATTCAGCCAAAGGATTTGTATTGGTGTGTTATAAGAATCAGCCCTTGGGTTGGGTAAAGAACTTGGGTAATCGTTGCAATGGTTTGTATCCTTCCGAATGGCGTATTCGGATGAATATTCCTACGGATGCAAAAGAGCAAATAGTGATTAACGGTTAGAGATAAGAGATAAGCGATAAACGATAAACAAAAATACTCGCTTATCTTTCAATAGTAAATTGTAAATCGTCCAATAGTAAATAAGTTTATGAAAATACTTTTTTTAGGAACAGGAACATCTACCGGAGTGCCAGAGATTGCTTGTCAATGTGCAGTGTGCCAAAGTACCGATAGCAGAGATAAACGCTTGCGGACTTCAGTTTTGGTTACGGATGGTGAACATAACTTATTGATTGATTGCGGACCTGATTTCCGTCAGCAGATGTTGCTATATAAGGTACTCAATGTTGATAGCATCGTGTTGACACATGAACATTATGACCATGTGTCCGGATTGGATGAAGTGCGTCCTTTGCTAGTTGCCGAGGTGTATGCCGAGGAACGAGTTTTAGAAGTTATTAAGCACAATCTGCCCTATATTTTCAATGCAAATCCCTATCCCGGTGCACCGCAAATTAATTTACATGAGATTTCGAATTTTGATATTCCTTTTCAAGTGCGCGGGTTTGAAGTACAACCCATTCGTCTTCTTCACTATAAACTACCGATATTAGGTTATCGTGTTGGTAATTTTGCCTATCTCACCGATTTTAGTGAAATAGATGAGGCTGAATGTGAAAAACTAAAAGGCTTAGAGGTATTGGTAGTTGATGCCTTGCGTCAATTTCCACACCATGCACACATGATGTTGAGTGAAGCGCTGGCTTTGGTAGAAAAGATTAAGCCCAAACAGGCTTATTTCACACACATGAGTCATGATATAGGTTTGCATGAAGAAGTGCAGAAGCTTATGCCCGAGAATGTGTTTTTTGCTTGGGATGGTTTGGAATTGGAGGTAGAATAAACAACGATAAGGTGATGATATGAAACGAGCATTAAAATGTCTTCAAGCCAAAGACGATGAATATTTGCGAATTCTCCCGAATAATCGGGACAAGCTATGTGACCTTAATATAAAAAGTTAAGAATATACACATGAAAAATAAAATATTGATTTACGCTGGAATTTTTGGTCCGCTAGTCTATGTTATTGCAGTTATTCTTGGTGGAATTTTAAATCAAGATTACAATCATGTGCTACAACCTATAAGTGATTTGATTGCAAGCGGTGCACCGAATAAAGCATTACTTGATTCACTTTTTGCAATTTATAATCTGTTTGTTTTACTTTTTGGATTTGCCTTATTTCATTTTGTAAAAACCAATAATCATAACCCTCGAAAAAAACTAGGTGTTTTGGGAGCAATCTTTTTAGTTGCAGAAGGTTTATTTGGCCTCATCACGCTGTTTGTTCCAGAAGATATTGGTGGTATGCATGCTACATCAATTTCTACAACAGGTATTTTACATATTGTTTTTGCAGGATTAAGTTCTCTTACTACCATGCTCACTATTTTATTCATGGGTTTTTGGTTTAGAAAAGGTAAGAGTTTGCAGAAATATGGTTTGTATTCATTTATTTCTGTCGGATGTATATTTGTGTCAGGAGGATTGGCTGCTGCGAGCATAGCTAATGGTAGTTGGTTTGGAGGACTAATGGAACGAATCACTATAGGTTGTTTTATGCAATGGCTATTTGTTGTAGCATTGATGATGAGAGCCTATAACCAAAGAATATAATAATAATTAAATATTCTCTCTGATGGTGAAATTGAAAATTTCTTTGTTCTTATTTTTCATACTTCTTGTGCTTTGTAAACTAAGTGCGCAGGAAGTTAATCCTATTGAAGCAAATAATAAAATGGAGTTTTATGGTGGACTAAATCATCAACATCATGAATATTATAATAAAGTATTCTCATTTCAAGGAATTGAAGGTGGTGCAATTTTAGAACACCATTACCTTTTTGGAGTATACGGTTCTACATTTGTTTCAAGCCTTGAAGTTGATATAAATAACGCGGCTACCTTTTTGCAGATGTGGCAGGGCGGATTGATGACAGGTATCATGACAGACAATAGAAAGTTTCTACACGCGGGTTTACTCTTTAATATCGGATATATTTCAATAGTAGGAGACGAGACTAACTTTCCATTATTTAAGGTGGATAATCCTTCAATTAGAATGGGAGGATTGATTCTTGACCCACAGCTTTTTACCGAGTTGAATGTTACAAAATGGATGAAGATTAGAACCGGTTTAGCCTACGATTTCTATGGCTTCAAAGACCAATCATTGATAAAGAAATCAGATTTGCAAAGCATATCGTTCAACTTTGGATTCCTTTTTGGAAGCTTCACGAAATAGAAGACTACCTTTTTAAAACTTCTTCAATTCCCTATATAATCGCTGTATCGGTAAGCCCATCACATTGAAATAAGAACCTTCAATATGTTCTACCGCAATGTAGCCTATCCATTCTTGTACGCCGTAAGAACCGGCTTTGTCCAGCGGGCTGTAATTCTCCAGATAGTAATCAATTTCATCTTCAGTTAGAGTTGCAAATCGTACCGCTGAGGTAGCGGTAAAGCTTACTTTCTTTTGTTTTGTTTGAATGCACACACCGGTTATTACTTCATGTTCTTTGCCGGAAAGGCTTTGTAACATCTCCTTGGCATGAATTAAGTCTTCGGGTTTGCCCAGTACTTTGCCTTCCAACCATACAATAGTGTCTGCGGTAATAAGTAACGTGTTATTATCAAGATGTTCTTTAAAAGCATCCGCTTTTAGTTCAGCAAGGAAAAGTGGAATCTCTTCTCTAACCAGTGTTTCCGGATAATTCTCTTCCAATCCGTCAATTGTTTTCACAATAAAAGGGATATCAATCCCTTTTAAAAGTTCTTGTCTGCGTGGTGATTGCGAAGCAAGAATAATATTATATTTATCTAAATTCTGTAACATAACAAATATTTACTATTTAAATATAGTCTAATTACTGTGAGGAGGCTGAGCGTAGTCGAAGCCTATTTCACCAAGAATAAATCAAACAACGCAATTCCTTGTGCTTTACAAAGCAAGAAATAGAACACAAAGGCATATAAGCTTCCTAGAACCAATATAAATTTCATAAAAGTGCTTGCTTGATGATAATCTGCTTTATTCTTAGCCTTTATCAATAAGTATACTAAGTATCCAAATGGAATGATGATTCCAAAAATGATATAGCGAAGAGACAAGGTGCTTTTTTTTGCACTCTCCAAGAGAGCGAATCCGTCAATCATTCTAAATTGTACATGCAATAATGCCGCTATTGTAAAACCAATTAAGCCATAAACTACAAGTTTTGATATATTTATTCCCCACACTATTGGCACAGTGCGAGATTCTAATTCACGGTCGCCTTCTACATCTTCCATATCTTTAATTATCTCACGAATTAAAGTGCTAATGGCTGCAAAACCTGAGAAACCTAAAACCCACAGATAAATTATTTTTGGAATTGGAGTTTGAAAAACGAATTCTCCTAAGTTATTAGGTTGGGAAAGAAAAGCCACATCGGCAATAGCAATCACCAAAGGAACCAATGCGGCATTAAATGCGACAATGATATTTCCTGTTAAAAATTGGCGTTTGTAACTGGCAGAATAAAACCACAATAAACCGGGTACCATAACTATTAATATTGCTAAAGAAAGACTTTTACACCAGTAAGCAACTATTAATCCCAGCACTATTCCAATAACTGAAAAGATTTGGTGTATAAGCGAAGCTCTTTCTTTAGAAATTGATTTGCCAACTATTACTTTATCAGGGCGGTTGATAGCATCAATTTTAGTATCAAAATAATCATTAATAACATAACCTGCAGCTGCAAGGAACACGGTAGCTCCAACTAATAAAGCAAACTGAAAATCAGTCATGCAATATTGAGATTCAATGGCGAATGTTTTTAATATAGGTTGAATGACAACATAGTGCATTAAACATTGCAAGCCTGCAATAAACAACAGATTTTTATAACGGATAAGATTTAAGAAATTCATCATAATATATAAGTTACAAGTTTATAGTTACAAGTAAATAACAGAGACTTTTTATCGCTAAAATATCTTGGTAGGCAGGTAACTGAGCGTAGTCGAAGTTACCATCCAAAAGCTTCACTACCATTCATCCATAAGCCTTGAGCTTTTAATACTTGCTCAATCACATCTCTACCACAGCCGTCACCACCATTTTTATCCGAAATATAAAGTGATATTTCTTTTATTTCAGGTGCAGCATCTGCAGGACAAACAGGAATACCAACCATTTTCATTACTTCATAATCAGGAATATCATCACCCATATAAAGCACTTCTTCGGCTTTCAAGTTATACTTGGCAAGGAACTCAAGCAATTTTTCCGTTTTTTTACCCACCCTAATATGCACATCTTTAATTCCAAGGTCTTCAAAGCGAATTCTAACAGCCTCTGTTTTTGCACCGGTAATGATTGCCATAGGGAAACCCTTCTTCACTGCTAAACTCAAAGCATAACCATCTTTGGTATTAATTACTCGCATAGGTTCACCACTCGGATGGAGTGGAATGGCGGAAGTTGAAAGTACGCCGTCCACATCAAAAACCATGGCTTTTACTTTGGGTAAGAGTTCTTTGAAATTAGGCATAAGCAAGCAATTAATAATTAACAATGATGAAAAATGCTGAGGATAATACTTACAAAATTATTTTAGTTATGAATTTGGTTTCCCGTATTCATATATATTCTTACTTATAGCTTCATATAAATTACACTCGTTAGGCATATCTTTTAAAGCTTCAAGATGCTTATCGATAATATTTCTATCATAACGAATAGCCGGTCCTGTTTGAGCATCCAATGGCGCAAGTTGATGTGTTTTTGCACTAGTTTCATCAATCAATGCCTGAAGCACTTCAAAGGGCATATTTGCATCAGTAAGTATCTTTGCAGCAATGGCATACATGTGATTCGTAAAGTTGCATGCAAAAACTCCTGACAAATGTACAGATTTTCGTTGTTTTGAACTACATCTAATTACTTGTTGACTGAGATTTTTTCCAATATTCTCTAAAATCAATGTGTTGGCTTCGGTATTAGCTTCAATTAAAATAGGGATTCTTATGAAATCAACCGGGCGTTGCTTGGAGAATGTTTGAAAAGGATAAAATACACCATAGTTATCTTGATATTCCTTAAAACTAGTAATTGGTAAGCTACCGGCTGTGTGAACATGTAATCCGTTTCTCGTTTTTATCTGTGGAATTATTTCGCTTAAGGCAGCGTCTTTTATCGCATAGATATATAAATCAGCATCATCTATTATAGCAGATAAGTCAGTTGTGGATTCAGCATTACAGAGGGTCGCAAGACTTTTTGCGGATTCCTCTGTACGACTATATACTTGACAAACAAATTGCTCTTGTCTATGAAATGCTAAAGCAACTTGAGTAGCCAAGTTTCCGGCACCGATAAATACTATTTTAAGTTTTTCCATATTATTGAAATTTATTCATATGAATTTTCTCCCTTTGTAATGTAGATTCATCTTTAGGCTTTTTACTCTCATCTTTATAGCCTATAGCAACAATGCTTACTACCGCATAATGCGATGGAATATCTAATAATCCCCGAACAGAGTCTTCGGCAAGAGTACCGTTTTTCTGTTTTCGTTGGCGGATTTGTACCCAGCATGAACCCAATCCCAATTCTTCTGCTTGCAATTGTAATATAATGGAAGCGATTGAGCAATCTTCAATCCATACATCAGATTTAGTAGTGTCGCCTAAAACTACAATAGCTAAAGGTGCTTTTGCTATTAATTCAGAACCATGTTCCTTGCTTTTTGCCAAACTGGCTAATATGTCTTTATCATCTACCAGGATAAATTCCCATTCTTTGGCGTTTTTTCCGGTTGGCGACATCAGAACTGTGCTTTTTAGTGTCTCAATTTTATCATTTTCTATAGTTTGAGTACTAAATTTGCGTGTGCTTCGTCGATTTTTTAATAGAGAATAGAACGTATTCATTTTATTGATTTTTTTTATAGATGCCGATTAATAAAAGGTTTTCGTGCGTATTTATTTTTTGTAATTCTAAAACAATGTTTTTAAACATTTATCAGATAATAATAATTACAAACTCAATGCTAGTAACAGATATAGAAAGAGTAAAATATACAAATAGTGATTTACTCCATTTTGTGTACTATTATTTCTTACAAAGAGCATTAAAATCAACAAAAATGTATTAACTTTATATTCCTTTTAGAACAGTTATTATGTAATATTTCTTATTGAAGTGTATAATAATATTGAACATTTTTAATTGAGATATGTTATATAGAAAAAGTGCTAAAAAGGAAAAATAGATATTACCAACCAACCAATTTACAATTATTTAAATGAAAAGTGTAGAATTAGAAACCAAGTTAATATCCTTGCAAAATAATATGTACAATTTTGCATGTTCTTTGACAATCAATAGGGAGGAAGCTAAAGATCTTTTACAAGAAACAACACTTAAAGTCTTGACAAATGAAGATAAATTTGTTGACAATACCAACTTTAAAGGCTGGGTGCTGACAATAATGAAGAACATCTTCATCAATAATTATAGAAAGATTGTACGCGACCAAACTATTCTTGATCACACTGATAATTCCTATTATTTAAATATACCGCAGGAATCAGGTTTTGATTCCCCGGAAGGAGCCTATTCGATTGGCGAAATTAATAAATGTATCAACAGTTTCAGCGATGAATATAAAGTTCCTTTCTCAATGCACGTTTCAGGTTTTAAATATCATGAGATTGCAGAGAAAATGGATTTGCCGATTGGTACTGTAAAAAGCAGAATCTTTTTTGCTCGCCAGCGTTTACAAGAATCGTTGAAAGACTATAAATAAATAATAGATAGACAATATATAAAGCCGAAGATTTTCTTCGGCTTTTTTTGTTGTAGTACAAGTCTAAAATTATCAGTACTTTTGATTTTATAATCATTTTTCATTTTTAACTGTCAATTGTTCATTTTATGAAGCATTTTCCCGAATCCGAATTAATAATAAATCCTGACGGAAGCATTTTTCATTTGCACTTAACTCCACAGCAATTAGCTGATAAAGTGATTTTGGTCGGCGATCCTGACCGTGTGGACACGGTAGCTTCTTTTTTCGATAACCGGGAGTGCGAAGTTTCTAATCGGGAGTTTCGTAGCATTACGGGTACTTATAAAGGAAAAAGAATAACCATATTATCTACTGGAATAGGTACTGATAATATTGATATTGTGATGAATGAGTTAGATGCTTTGGCTAATATCGATTTAAATAAAAGAACAGAAAAGCCCGATTTTAAACAGTTGCAGATTGTTCGTATAGGTACTTGTGGTGCTATGCAGCCGGATATTCCGTTGGGAACATTTTTAGCTTCGGAACTTTCTATTGGTTTTGATGGAGTGCTTAATTTTTATGAAGGCAGAGATGCTGTATCTGATTTAGCTTTTGAGAAAGCATTCAAACAACATGTCAATTGGTCGCCCTTAAAAGCTTCGCCTTATGTGGTGGCTGCTGATGCTGAATTGCTTGAACGCATTACAAAGGATGATATGATTCGAGGTGTGACAATCTCTGCTAATGGTTTCTATGGTCCACAAGGTCGTGTGTTGAGACTGAACTTAGATGATATGCAGATCAATGATAAAATTGAGTCTTTCCGCTTTGGAAAATATAAAATAGCTAACTACGAAATGGAAGGTTCCGCCATTGCCGGTATGTCTAAACTTATGGGACACAAAGCTGTGACTGTTTGTTGTGTGATAGCTAATAGAAGGATTAAAGCAGCCAATACCAATTACCAGCCCTATATCTTGCGTTTGATTGAAAAAGTTTTAAATAGAATTTAGCTACAAGAAATGAGCTACAAGTGTTTTTATCGTATTTGACTTGTCGCTAATTCCTCGTAGCTCGTAGCTAAAATTATGAATACTACCATCTGTGCTATATCCACCGCTTCCGGCCAGGGAGCTATTGCTGTTATTCGTGTTTCCGGTCCGCAAGCCATTGAAATTTGCGACAAAGTTTTCGTTTCAACTATCCCTAACAAGAAACTCTCCATTGTAAAACCAAATACCGTTCATTATGGTTCCATTTTCGATGGGAAACAACTAATCGACGAAGTGTTGGTGAGTGTTTTCAAAGCACCACATTCATTTACAGGTGAAAACTCTGTTGAAATTGCCTGTCACGGTAGTCAATATATACAACAACAGATTTTGCAATTACTGGTAAAAAATGGTGCGGAACTGGCTCAAGCCGGTGAATTTACCATGCGTGCTTTTAGCAATGGCAAAATGGATTTATCGCAAGCCGAAGCTATTATCGATTTAATTACGGCTTCATCTGCCGCATCACATAAAATTGCCCTGCAACAAATGCGTGGCGGTTTCTCCAACGAACTGGTAAAACTGCGCGACGACCTGCTTACTTTCGTTTCGCTTATAGAATTGGAACTTGATTTCAGCGAAGAAGAAGTGGAGTTCGCTAATCGTGCGCAATTAAAAGAATTGATACAGGGTATTATTGCTAAACTTAGTCGATTGGCAGATTCATTCAGCCTGGGTAATGCTATCAAAAACGGTATTCCCGTAGCCATTGTGGGTGAAACGAATGTGGGTAAATCTACGCTGCTAAATTTACTGTTAAACGAAGAAAAAGCCATTGTTTCTGATATTCACGGAACTACACGCGATAGCATTGAAGATACGGTAGTTATTAATGGAATAACATTTCGTTTTATAGATACTGCCGGTATTAGACAAACCACTGATGTGGTGGAGAATTTAGGAATTAAACGCACTTATCTCATCATTGAACAAGCAGAAATTGTTTTGTTTTTGGTTGATGCTACAAAAGGTGTTGATATAATAAAATCTCAGATTTTACACATTAAAGAACTTTTACAGGGTAAAAAACTGGTGTTGGTGTGCAATAAGTCGGATTTACTTACTTCAACACAGTTAAAAGCCCTTGGAGATACTGATTTTGATTTAGTAAATAATAAAATACTTATATCTGCCAGCTTAGGTACTAATTCAGAACAACTTCAAAAGATATTGATTGATTCAGCTCATATGTCTGAAATTAACGACCAAGAGGTAATTGTATCCAATGTGCGCCACTACGAAGCTTTAGTCAAAGCTCTTGCTGCTATCAAACGGGTAGAAGCTGGTTTGAAAGATAATATTGCAGGAGATTTACTTTCTCAAGACATTCGTGAGTGTATGTTTTATCTCGGGGAGATTACGGGTAGCATTGGTACCGAGGAAGTTTTAGGTTCTATCTTTAGTCGCTTCTGTATAGGAAAGTAAAACATATGCTAACATTAATCAGAGAAAGATATAGAGGTAAAGGCGGCATTAAAGAATTGCTTCTTATTGCCTTGCCAATGGTGGCCTCATATGGCTGCGATGTGGTGATGCAAATAACTGATCGTTTGTATATGGCGCAGACATCACCCGAAGCAATGAATGCCGTGATGGGTGGTGGCTTAAGCGTCTTGGTGCTTTCGTTCTTCTTTGTAGGCTTGTTGAGTTTTTCCACTTCGTTAGTGGCACAATATTATGGTGCCGGACTCAAAAAAAATAGTGCCAAGGTATTAACACAATCCGTTATTGTAATCTTGGCAGCCTATCCGCTTATTCTCCTTCTACGCCCTTTAGGCTTAAAGTTTTTTCTTTTTATGCAGCTCACTCCACAACAGTTGATGTATCAAACCAAGTATTTCAATATAATGGTGTTTGGTGTTTTCTTTAGTTTGTTGCGCACTGCATTTACAGGTTACTTCTCCGGTATTGGTAAAACGCGCATTGTTTTGTTTTCCACCCTTGTTACCATGTTTGCTAATGTAGGCTTTAACTATGTGCTTGTGTTTGGCAAACTTGGATTTGCACCCATGGGTATAACAGGAGCCGCTATAGGAACTGTATTGGCAAGTGTGCTTGGTTCGGCTGTTTTTATGTGGAGCTATTTATCCAAAGAGAATGCAAGTGAATTTGAAGTGAAGAAGTCGTTCCGATATGATAGCGAAATCATGAAAAAGTTATTGTATTTCGGTTCTCCGCAAGGAATTGAGATGTTTCTTAATATGTTGGCCTTTAGTGTGATGATTTTTGTATTTCAGTCGCAGGGGAATTTGATTGCTACTGCCACTACCATTACCTTTAATTGGGATTTCATATCCTTTGTTCCACTTATTGGAATTGAAATAGGAATTATGAGCCTAGTAGGTAGATACATGGGAGCAAAGGATGTGAAATCGGCTGTGCGTTCCACCTATTCGGGTCTTACTCTCGGATTGACGTATTCCTTCGTTTGTCTATTGCTTTTTGTTTTTATACCCGAGATATTGGTTAATTTGTTTAAAGGAAATAATGATAAATTATTTCCTGAAGTAGCTCCAATAGCTATACAAATGATTCAATTTGCGTCCTTGTATGTGCTTTTTGATGCCATTATGGTTTGTTTGATTGGAGCTTTGCGTGGGGCAGGAGATACCTATTTTGCTATGTGGGCATCCATGCTAACCAATTGGCTAATGGCCGGTGTAGCCTATGTAATGTTTGATATGTTTAAATACGATGTAATTACCGTTTGGCTGGCTGTAATTGCTGTCATTATTTCTCTTTCTGTTGTACTGGCGTTTCGCTTTTTTCAGGGAAAGTGGAAAGAGATTCATGTGATTGAATAAGGAATAATGTAAATAAAAAACACCTTAAAGCAAATGTGCTTTAAGGTGTTTTTAGTTATAATAAGGTGGATGTTATTTTGATAACTTAGCTATTGCATCATTTGCCTTAGCAAGGCCATCACTTAATACACCGATTTTCTTATCTATACTTTTGCCTTGTTCTATAAGCATATTATTGGTTTCGTCCAATTGTTTTTGAGTAGCAGCAAGCTTTTTTCCTAAGCTCTTCTTTGTGCTGAATACATAACCCAAAGCAATAATAAGTAGTAATAATTCAAGAATTAAAAGCATCTTGGTTTTTTTCTTATAAGACATGAATGATTCCTTTAATACTAATGTCTTGCTTTCATAGGTTTTTAAAGCCTCCACATTTTGAGTACAAATAACTTCTAATGTTTTAACTTCATTTTGAAGAACTCCGATACTATTTTTCATAGATCCTAAATCTTTGTTCAGATTTGAGTTCGTTTTTTGAATTGAACTTACTTGAGCACCAAGATTTTTTGTTTTTTCTTGAAACTCTTGTTTAACCACATATTCTGTTTGTGCATAACTACAAACACCTGCAAACATAAAAGCGATAAAAATTAGTGATACCTTTTTCATTTTGTCCTCCTTTTTAATAGATAATTTATACATTATTTTTTGGTCTGAATCTTTTAAATCAATGATAAAGTGTTCAGTGAAAATGAAAAATAAATTGAATATCACAAAGATAAAAGATTAAGTTAAATTTTAACAATAAATCTTAATCAAGTTTTTGAATTAGGCATGTTCTTCAACATAGAAGTAGAATTAGTACAATTAGCAACTAATATTATTAATTTTGTTGTCAAATATTAATTATTAAATCTACAATAAATGAAGTTGGGAATCATAGGCGCCATGCGCGAAGAAGTAGATCGGTTGATAGCAGAGATGTATTGTGAGAAGCAAACTACCAAGGGTATGCGCACTTTTTATGAAGGTACACTCTATGGAAAATCGGCGGTTATTGTATTTTCTCGCTGGGGAAAGGTCGCAGCAGCCACTACCGTAACGCAACTTATTGTGGAATTTGGTGTAGATAAGGTTATCTTCTCCGGCATTGCGGGAGGTTTATCCCCCAAACTTAATATAGGTGATGTGGTAATTGGTCGCAAGCTGTTTCAACATGATATGGATGCAACCCCACTGATGCCTCGTTTTGAGATTCCTTTGGTTGGACGTACTTATTTTGAAACGGCAGAATCAGATATACGATTAGCTAAACAAGCTGTAGGCGAGTTTCTACTGGTTGAAACTGCTTTTATTGATAAATTATCAAACTTTGGAATTAAAGCACCAAAAGTGTTGGTTGGTGATATTGCCAGTGGAGATAAGTTTGTTAATAATCATAATGATAAACAGGCTATTTTGGAAGCCTTGCCGTCTGTACTCTGTGTAGAAATGGAAGGAGCCGCTGTGGCTCAGGTTTGTTATGATTTTGGCATTCCTTTTTTAGTTATTCGTACCATTTCCGATACAGCTGATGACAAGGCAGTAGAAAATTTCCCGGTGTTCCTGGAAAACATAGCATCGGAATATGCACATTATATTTTGAAGGAATTGTTGCCTAAACTATAAAAGCAAAAAGAGCAACCCCTAAATCCCCTAAAGGGGACTTGGAAGTTGCTCTAACTATTGTTTGTATTTATTAAAGTCCCCTTTAGGGGATTTAGGGGTTATTATTGTCTTGCTACTTCTCCGTGTAAACTTACATCCAAACCAAGCTCTTGTTCTTCCCTGGTAACTCTTACAGGGATAAATTTATTGATAACTTTAAATAATCCTAAGGTAAAGAAGAATGCATAGGATATAGCAAATAAAATAGCAACAGCTTCTTTTATTAATAGTCCGGCACCTCCACCAAAGAATAAACCGTCAGGAACACTGGCATTGATTGTATGGGTAGCAAATAATCCTAAGCAAAGTGTACCAATTACACCACCCATACCGTGTACACCCCATACGTCAAGAGCATCATCCCAACCTTTTTTCTCTTTATAACGCACGGCAAGAAAACAGCCAACAGATGCTACTACTCCAATAATTGCAGCAGAATATATATTTACATAACCTGCGGCAGGAGTTATGGTAGCCAAACCAGCTACAGCACCTGTCATCAGACCGATAAAAGTTGGTTTTTTATTTCCGGTATTCCATTCTATTAATAACCAAGTGATAGCGGCAAAAGAGGCAGCTACATCGGTATTTAAGAATGCTGAAACGGTAACTGAATCAATAGATAATTCACTTCCGGCATTAAACCCATACCAACCGAACCAAAGCAGCGCGGTACCAATGGCAACCAAAGGAATATTATTTGGATCAGATTTCTTTTTACGTTTACCTACAAAGTACACCGAAGCCAAGGCTGCGAAACCTGCTGTAGCGTGTACGGTGATACCTCCTGCAAAGTCAAATACTCCCCAATTGGCAAGCAAACCGCCACCCCATACCATGTGTACGAATGGATAATAAACAAATACTTGCCATAAAATCAAGAAGAAGATATAGGCTTTAAATGAAACGCGGTTGATAAATGCACCGGTAATAAGAGCCGGTGTAATGATGGCAAACATCATTTGGTAAGCAATAAAAATATATTCGGGGAAACCTTTGCTATTTCCTGCAATGTCATGATACACCGTAGATGGTGTAACTCCATTGAAGAAGGCTTTGTCAAAGTTACCAAAGATGCCAAAGAAATCATTTCCATGAGTCATGTCGCCACTGAAACATAGAGAGTATCCAAAGGCAAACCATAAAATGGTACCGATTCCCATAGAGACAAAACTCTGCATCATAATGTTCAAGATATCTCTCTTGTGTCCTAATCCGCCATAAAAGAAGGCCAATCCGGGTGTCATTAGCATCACCAAACTGGTGGCTAGAATCATAAATGCGGTAATTCCTGTATCAAACATATTGTCAGTTTTTAGATTTGCTGCGAAATTACTGTAATTTATTAAAAAATGTACATATATGTAGTAAAAAATAATATAATTACTACATATATGTACAAAACAGGCTTAAAAGATATTATTTGTTGATATTGTATTTTTGAACAATGATGTTAAATCAACTGAACTAAAAGTATTCTTGCTATCATAATGTTTTCTATTACATAAGATATGTATCATTTGAGATGTATTGTTGAAATAAAAAATCCTCTAAGCTTTTGCCTAGAGGATTTACAACAGTAAGAGAGTCTATTTTCAATTCTTACTTTATTTAATTTTGACATTACCGGTTCGTTTTAGTACACCCCAGCTTGCTAACTCTCCTTTGATGGCTTTCAAATAGGCTTTTATCAATACCACAAACAAAATCTGGCGATAAGCCAAGCGTTGGATAAAGAGCATAAGTACTTGTAACAAACCAAATTTTTGTTTATCGAATCGATAGGCGATGGTAGCCACAATCCAGTCTATTAAGAAATAAAGCAAATAGAAAGTAATATAAATCCGGCCATGTCCGCTCAATAAGCCATCTAAGAATAATAAGTCAACTATAGGTGAAAACAATGGAATGATAAAACCAAAGATAAGCAGGTTCGGTAGTAACACCCATCCCATGTTGGGAAGCCTGGTGTTAAAGAGTAAGTCTCTATGTTTCCAAAAACATTGCATCATGCCAAATGTCCATCGGAATCGTTGTTTTATAAACATATTGATGGATTCAGGCGCTTCGGTGAGTGATACAGCTTGACTGCATGTACGCACTTTGTAACCTTCCCTGAGGAGACGAACTGTTATATCACAATCTTCGGCAAGCGTGTCAGTGCTAAATCCTCCTATCTCATCAATACATTTTTTTCTAAAAGCACCGATAGCTCCTGGTACTACAAGGATGGCATTTAGTGCATCGAAAGCAACCCGGTCGAAGTTCTGACTAGTGGTATATTCTATTTTTTGCCAATTGGTAAGTAAATTCACCGTGTTGCCAACCCGTACATTCCCGGCAACAGCAGCCACATCTACATCCATAAAGTAAGGAACCATTTGCGAGATAGCATCGGGTAGGAGTACTGTGTCGGCGTCTATGCAAACAAGTAAATCGCAATCGGCTTGAGTGATGGCAAAGTTCAGAGCTGAAGCTTTTCCACCGTTAGGTTTTGTCATCACCGTTACAAGTGGATGTTCTCCATAAGCGGCTTTTACATTTGCATAGGTGTTGTCTTTGGAACCATCATCCACGAAAAGAATATTGAAGTGTGGATAATCACTTTTCAATAGATTGTCGATCGTATTCACAGCATTCATTTCTTCGTTGTAGCCGGGTACAATAACCGTTACCTTTGGTTTAAAGTTGACATCGACTACTTTCTTTTTCCGTTTAAACTTAATTTGTTGGATCAACGCTAAAAAGAAAAGTGTGAGCAGGCGTATAACACCTAAAACAATTGCCACATAGAAAAAGCCTTGAAGAAAATGCTCTCCTATAAAAGTGAAAAATAAAAATAGGTAATCTATTTTCTCTTCTATTATCTTATTGCTTTTAACTGTTGGCATTATTTCATCCCTGGTTTTACCAATCAGTTGCGATACCGTAACAAACTTGAAACCTTTAGAACGATAATAGTCAATGATCTCGGGCAATGCAATTACTGTTTGAGAGCGTTCGCCGCCGGCATCGTGCAATAAGATAATATTGCCTTCGTCTATCTGTGCTTTAGCACGGGCAACAATGCTGTCGGCTGTAACTCCTTTTTGCCAATCGTTAGGATCAATGGATGAGGCCACGGTAAGAAATCCTTCTTCGTTGGCAATGGCTAA
>Ga0265338_10002314_pt1 | contig 28889 bp, 28 predicted proteins | sample 42126metaG_FD_193579 | JGI IMG/M metagenome (GOLD analysis project Ga0265338, IMG submission 193579) | Rhizosphere microbial communities from Carex aquatilis grown in University of Washington, Seatle, WA, United States - 4-21-26 metaG | ecosystem: Host-associated > Plants > Roots > Rhizosphere...
GAACCGGAGCGCGGGCGGCTCGCCCGCGTGTTTCCGGGTTTGGCTCACGCGGGCGAGCCGCCTGCGCTCCTTTTGCAGAGATTTCCGTTGGGATTCTTGGACGGCGCATTTATCCCTGCAAGAAACTCGGATGCGCCCCAGCGGGTGTTCATCTCCCGCTGACACTGCGGCGCAAGAGGTTTGCGTCTGATTCCCAATTTCAACCAGTTCTTCAGCCCTTCTGATATAACATCACCGTTCCGACAATTTTTCTGCTTTACCTTTTTCCGGAACCTGTTTGGCTGGGCGCAGAAAAAGGTCCATCCCAATGGCAACACACTTTTCATCATGAAAAAAAATCGCCTGTTTCTTTGCGTGCCGGCACTGGTGCTGGCCGGTTTCCTCACCACCCTCAATTACGGCTGCGGCAAAAAAACCGCGCCGGGCACTGAACAAAGCCCGGGCGCAGGACCCGTCGCTGCCGCCGTCGTGTCGGTGGAAAAAACCAGCTTCACCGAGGTCACGTCGCAGCTCGATCCCGGCGGGAATTTCTACATGTATCTTGGCACGGCGCAATGGCTCGACGGCCTTTCCACCAAGGTCGGCGCCTGGCGGCAGATGTTTATCGCCATGCCCAACCTTAAACCGGAGGACACCACCAACATCAACAAGGCGTTCGACATCGTCACCGGTCTGATCAAGGACAGCGGCATCGAAAACGTCAGCGGTGTGGGCTTGAGTTCGGTGGAAATCGAGAAAGGCGTGTTCCGCAACAAGGCGCTGTTGCACCATTATCCCGGCAAAGGCAACGGCTTCCTCTGGCAGCTCGCGGGCAAGGAACCGCACCCGCTCACCGGACTCGATTTCCTGCCAGCCGACACCGCGCTGGCTGTTTTCTCGGACATGGATCTGCCGGTGCTCTGGACCGTCACGCAAAAGGAAGTTGCCCAGGCCGACCTGCCCCAGGCGCAGCAATGGCTGGACAAACTCCCCGCCGAATTTGAACAAAAAACCCAGGTCAAATGGGATGCCTTCCTCAACTCGCTCGGCGGCGAATTTGGCCTGGTCATCACGCTGGATCCGTCCAACAACATCCCCGTGCCGCTGCCCGGCGGCGCGTTGGAGATTCCCACGCCAGGCGTGTTGCTCGCGGTGAAGGTCAAAGACGACACCATCTTCAACCGCATTGACGCGGAGCTGAAAGCCAACTCGCAGGTGATCAGCGTGGACAAGCCCGGGCTCAGGATGCGAACGATGCCCGTGCCCCTGCCGTTCATCGGTGAACTCCGGCCCAGCGCCGCCAGCAGCGGCGGCTACCTGTTCATCGCCACGAGCGACGCGCTGATTGACAACGCCCTCGCCGTGAAAAGTGGGCAGCAACCCGGCCTCAAAGCCACCGACGAATTCAAACATCTCGCGCAGGGCCTGCCCGACCGGGGCAACCAGTTTTGTTACATGAGCCAGCGATTCACCGAAACCTTGATGAAGGTGCAACAACAAGCCATGGCGGCCAACGCCAAGTCCGACCCGCGGATGGCGCAGTGGCTTCAATCTGCCTTCCGCAACCGGCCCGCCTTTGCCTATTCCGTCGGCATCAACACGCCGGACGGTTGCCTGACCATCGGCAACGGCAGTCAGAGCTACGCCAACGCCGTGCTCCTGCCCGGCGTGGCCATGGCCGGCATGCTTTCCGCGATTGCCATTCCTAATTTCGTGAAGGCCCGGGAAGTCTCGCAGCGCAATGCCTGCATCAACAATCTCCGCCAGATTGACGCGGCCAAACAACAATGGGCCCTGGAAAAGGGCAAACAACCCACCGACGTTCCCACGTGGGACGACATCAAACAGTACCTCTACCGGATTCCGCATTGTCCGGCCGGCGGCACCTACACCATCAATGCCGTCAGCGAACGGCCCCAATGCAGCGTTCCAAGGCACGCGCTGCCTTGAGGCGGGGTTGCGCAAAGGCGCCATCGTAACGCCCGGACTCCCTCCCGGCGGAACGAGTCAAACGAGTCCCTCGCGTTGACTCCGGATAAGTGTTGACACGGCGGGAAACGGGGAGCGCGGCTTTCGTCTCCGTCGTCTCCGTATTGTTACTTGCACTTCGCCCAAAATGAACGAGGTTCTGCGATGCGTAGATTCATGAGCTGGCAGCTCCCGGACCGGGCGACGGTGAGCTGGAGTGTTGTTGCGTTTTCGTGCCTTCTTTCCTTTCTGACCGCGCCTTCCGCACCAGCCCAGACCACTGACGTACTGACCTATCACAACGATAATGGCCGCACGGGACAGAACTTGAACGAGGAAATCCTGACGCCCGCCAACGTCAACACCAACCACTTCGGCAAATTGTGGGTCCTGAACACGGACGGACGGGTGGATGCCCAACCGCTCTATGCCGCGGGCGTTTCCATCCCGCTTCGAGGCACGCATAACGTCGTGTTCGTTGCGACCGAGCACGGCAGCGTCTATGCCTTTGATGCGGACAGCACAAATTTGTTCTGGCAAGTTTCGATGCTCGGCACCAACGAAGTGCCTTCCGACGACCGCGGCTGCAACCAGGTGACTCCCGAGATTGGCGTCACTGCCACACCGGTCATTGACCGCCAGCTTGGTTCGAATGGCACGATCTTTGTCGTCGCCATGAGCAAGAACGGATCGGGCAGCTATTTCCAGCGTTTGCACGCGCTGGATCTGGCCACGGGCACCAACCGGCTGCCGACGGTGACTGTGACCGCCCAATATCCGGGCACGGGCGACAATCATGTTGGCACCAATGTTGTGTTCGATCCGGCCCAGTACAAGGAACGGTGCGGGCTGCTGCTGTTGGGCGGCGTGGTTTACACCGCCTGGGCGTCGCATTGCGATATCAGACCCTATACCGGCTGGATTATCGGCTACGATGAACACACCCTGGCGCAAACCAGCGTGTTGAACATCACGCCGAACGGAAACGAAGCCGCCATCTGGATGAGCGGCGCCGGCCTCGCGGCCGATGGTGCCAGCAACATCTACTTTTTGGCCGGCAACGGCACGTTTGAAACCACGCTGACCACCAACGGATTTCCCAATCAGGGCGATTATGGCAACGCATTCATAAAACTCTCGACCAGCAGCAACCAGCTCGCCGTGGCGGATTATTTCAACATGTTCAACACCGTGAGCGAGAGCGGTGTCGACACGGACCTCGGTTCCGGTGGCGCGCTCGTGCTGCCGGACATGATTGACGGACTGGGACACACGAACCAGCTCGCCGTCGGCGCCGGGAAGGATGGCAATCTGTATCTCGTGAACCGTTCCAACATGGGCAAGTTCAACCCGGCCAACGACAGCGCCATTTACCAGGAACTCGATGGCGTTCTGCCGGGCGGTGTCTGGGCCATGCCTGCCTACTTTAACGGCACGCTTTATTACGGTTCCGTCGGCAACCATCTCCTGGCTTTCCCGTTCCTGAACGCCCGGCTCACCAACAGTTCCTCGCAAACCGCCTTCTCGTTCCCCTATCCCGGCACGACCCCGGCCATTTCCGCCAATGGCATTTCCAACGGCATCGTCTGGACCGCGGAAAACGCCACGCCGGCGGTTTTGCATGCTTGCGCGGCGACCAACCTCGCCAAGGAATTTTACTACAGCTCCAAAGTTCCCGGTGGCCGCGACAACTTCGGCGCGGGCAATAAATTCATCACCCCGACCATCGCCAGCGCGCGGGTTTACGTCGGAACCACGACCGGCATCGGCGTGCTCGGCCTGCTCGACCAATCCACCCTGACGCCGCTGCAAACCTGGCGGGACAATCACTTCGGCAACCCTTCCAATGTCGGCGCGGGCGCCAACAACGCCAGCCCCGCCGGCGATGGCGTGCCAAACCTGATCAAATACGCCCTCGGCTTGAATCCCTCCACACCGGCCACCGCCGCCCAGTTGCCCGCCGGCAGCGTCCAACCTGCCGGTGGCACGAACTATCTGACTCTGACCGTCACTCGCGCCGCACAGCCGTCCGACATCACTTATATTGTCGAAGTCTCCAGCAATCTGCTGGGCGGCTGGGTTTCCGGCCCGCCGAACACCGTGCCCCTGACGAACACGGCCACGCAACTGGTTGTGCGCGACAATACGCCGGAGCCGGCCGCAACGACACGGTTCATTCGTCTGCGAGTCACGAATCCCTGACCGAAGAAACTCCCCGGATCATCATCATGGCGGCGGCTTTGGTCCTGGCCGTTGCCCGCCGAATTCCCCGCTCGCCACGCCCGCCTGATTCAGCTAACCTTTCATTGCCATGATGGAGCCGACCAAGCCTGAAGTCATCATCACACACGAAAGCGACCTCGACGGCCTCCTCGCAGGCGTGTTGCTGCAACGGCTCGCCAAAAAACTTTTCGACACGAACGTTCCGCTCGAAGCCTACCATTACAACCAGTGGAAACAGCGCGAGCTGCGGGAAAAGGCCGCGTGGGTCGCGGATTTCACCTTCGAACCGCGCCTCGACAAATCGGAGTGGATGATGGTTGACCATCACGTCACGGAGGCCGCGCCCAAAAATGCGCTGCTCATTCATGACGTGAACAAATCCGCCGCGTTGCTGTGCTACGAAATGTGCAAGGACCACGGCCTCGCCTCGCCCGCGCTCGACCGGCTGGTGCATTTGAACAACGTCGCCGATTTGTTTCTGGAGGACGACCCCGACTTTGCCCTCGCCGGCGATTACGCCAACCTGGTGAAGGTCTACCAATTCTGGAACCTGCACACGCTCATTGGCGGCCAAGTGGAAAAGCTGCTCGACCATCCGTTGCTCGAAGTCATGGCCATCAAACGGCGGATCGAAAACCCGCTCGGCTTCGAGTGGAGCAAAAACAATGTCACCGAAATCAGCCCAACGGTCGGCTACGTGGACACCGTGGTCGGCAACAACAATCTGGTCGTTCATCAGTTGCTGGAGGAACAGGCTGTTAAATATCCGGTGCTGGTGACGCTGTTCCGGCGCGGGAACATGGTTTTCGTCAGCTTCCGCAGCCGCAACGGCGAGGCGCTCAAGGTCGCGGAAAAATTCCAGGGCGGCGGCCACGCCAACGCCGCCGGCGCCATCCTGCCCAAATCCATCCGCTACCTCCCCGACGCCGTGGAATATCTGAAGCAAATTCTGAATCCGAAACGGGACACGCCGCTGAACAGCCTGGAAAGCATATTTGCGGGAATTGAAGCGGAACAAAAGAAGTGACCGCCAATGGAGGCTCGGAATCGGGCGGCTAACTCCATAAATACCGCGTTTATGGCTAACAGGGTTTACGGTCGCTCCTCCACACGGGCTTGCCCGCCGCCGCCCTTCAAACTAGCATCCGCCCCACATCCGCGCGATGACAGTCATTCTCGGCATCTCGGCTTTTTTTCACGACAGCGCAGCGGCGCTCATCGTGGATGGCCACATTGTCGCCGCCGCGCAGGAGGAACGCTTCACCCGCAAAAAGCATGATCCGGGTTTTCCCGCCAACGCTGTCGCGTACTGCCTCGCCGAAGGGAAAGTCAATCCCAACCAGATTGACTACCTCGCGTTCTATGACAAGCCGTTGCTGAAATTCGATCGTCTGCTGGAAACCTACCTCGCTTTCGCGCCGGCCGGTTTTCGCAGCTTCCGCCTCGCGATGCCGGTGTGGCTCAAGGACAAAATTCATTTGCGCCGCGTGCTGCGCAAGGAATTGAAATCCGCCGCGCGCGCAAAATTTGTTTTCACCGAGCATCACGAAAGCCACGCCGCCAGCGCGTTTTTTCCGAGTCCGTTTCAAGCCGCGGCGATTCTCACGATTGACGGCGTTGGCGAATGGGACACCGCAACCATCGGCGTCGGCGAGGCCAACCGCATCCGGCTGCTGCGCGAGCTGAAATTTCCCCACTCGCTTGGTCTGCTTTACTCCGCGTTCACCTACTACTGCGGCTTCAAGGTCAACGGCGGCGAATACAAACTCATGGGGCTTGCGCCATACGGCCAGCCGCGCTTCGCCGGGGCGATCCGCAAACAGCTCGTGGAGCTCAAGCCCGACGGCAGCCTGTGGATGAACCTGGATTTCTTCAATTACTGCCAGGGCTTGACGATGACGAACGCGCGGTTTGACAAACTTTTCGGCGGCCCGCCGCGCCCGCCGGAATCACCGCTCGAACAGCGACACATGGATCTCGCCGCCAGCGTGCAAGTCGTGGCCGAGGAAACCGTGTTGCACATGGCGCGCGAGGCGCACCGGTTGACCGGCAAAAGAAATCTCGTGCTCGCCGGCGGTGTTGCGCTCAACTGCGTGGCGAACGGAAAACTGCTGCGCGAAGGGCCGTTCGACGACATCTGGGTGCAACCGGCTGCCGGTGACGCGGGCGGCGCGCTCGGCGCGGCGGCGTTCGTCTGGCATCAGTTGCTGGAAAATCCGCGCGCGCCCGGCGGACGCGATTCGCAGCGCGGCAGTTTTCTCGGCCCGGCATTCTCCAACGATGAAATCGCGCGGCTGCTCGCTGAAAAACAAACGCCGCACAAAAGATTTCCCGGCGAAACGGAGTTGCTCGACGAAGTCGCCGGGCTGCTCGCCGCCGGAAAAATTGTCGGCTGGTTTCAGGGCCGGATGGAATTCGGTCCGCGCGCGCTCGGCGCGCGCAGCATCCTCGGCGATCCGCGCAATGCCACCCTGCAATCCACGATGAATCTGAAAATCAAATTCCGCGAAAGTTTCCGTCCGTTCGCGCCGTGCGTGCTGCGCGAGCGGGCGGCGGAGTTTTTTGATTTTCCCGCGAACGCGGAAAGCCCCTACATGCTTCTGGTCGCGGCGGTGCGGGAAAGATTTCGCGCGCCGATTTCCGAATCCGACCAAAGAACCATGGCCGGCGATCCCGACTTGCGGCGCCGCGTGAACATCGTTCGCTCGACCCTGCCGGCCATCACGCACGTTGATTACAGCGCGCGATTGCAAACCGTCGATGCGGAACGACATGCCCGATTTTACCGGTTGCTGAAAGCGTTCGAGCGCCGGACGGGTTGTCCCGTGCTGGTGAACACAAGTTTCAACGTGCGTGGCGAGCCGATTGTCTGCGCGCCCGCTGAAGCGCTGCGCTGTTTTCTGTTAACGGACATGGACGCGCTGGTGATGGAAGATTTTGTTTTGCGCAAGGAGCAGATGCACAACGTGCCCTCCGCCGCCGAGCGCGAGAAACACCTGGCCGCATTCGAACGCGATTGATTTATGAAATTTTTCGAACTGCCATTGAAGCCAACGCCGCGTGTGTTGCGGCAATTCGCCGCCGCGTGGCTCGTGGTTTTTCTCGCCCTGGCCTTCAAGCGGGGATTGCTTCAGACCACGAACCCCGGCATCGCGCTGGCCTTGATTTCGTTGATCGGCGTCATCGGGCTGATTCTTCCCCGCGCGCTCCGCTGGCTGTTTGTCTTCGCGTCCATCATCGCCTTTCCCATCGGCTGGGGGGTAACGCAACTGGTGTTGGGGTTGATGTTCTTTCTGGTGCTGACGCCGGTGGCGCTTTTTTTCCGGTGGCGCGGACGCGACGCGCTGCAACTGCGCCGCCAGCCGGGAAAAGCTTCGTTTTGGGTCGCCCGCGAGCAGCAACCGCCGCCGGAAAAATACTTGAAGCAATTTTGATGAAGCTGTGGGAAACTGCCGACACCGGTGAAAACACAAAAGCCCAGCGAATTTGAGAAGGCCGCCGCCACACAATCGGGCGGAAGTTTCCTTGGCGATTTCTGGGGCTTTTTGAGAACAAACAAGAAGTGGTGGCTGCTGCCAATCCTGATTTTGTTTTTGCTCTTCGCGTTGTTGATCCTGCTTTCGAGCACCGGCCTCGCGCCGTTTATTTACACGGTGTTTTAGCCGGAACAATTCATTTAACCACGAATGGATAAACACGGATGAAGACCAGGCAAAACGGTGCCTTCAGCAAACACCCGCGCGATGCTGCCAAGACGGGTGAAGTGGCCCTCAGTCGCGGCCGGCGGGTGAGTTTCTTCCTGGTCACCGCGCTTTTGTTGGCCGCCTGCGCGGAAGGGCTGTTCGCCATCGCGCTGCGGTTCACCGAGGGTCAATGGCCTTACTCGAGGCCGAAAAGCGCCAACTACTTGCTGTTCGAGCCGCACCCGGAATGGCTGATCACTCCCAGAAAAGGCGTATCGGTTACCGTTCTCGGAAACAGCCACCATCACAATTCGGATGGATTTCGCGGGAACGAGTTCGCGCGCGTGAAGACGAAGCCTCGAATCGCTTGCCTCGGGGGGTCCACTACCTACTGCATCGGTGTCGCGGACGACCAGACATGGCCTTTCTATCTGGACCAATTCCTGCAACCTGACTATGAGGTGCTCAATTTTGGTATTCCGGGACACAGCTCGGTCGAACATAAAAAATTGCTTCCGCAGATTCTGGCCCGGTATTCGCCCGACGTGGTCGTCTTCCAGATGGGTCTGAACGACCTGCGCAACATGAATTTTGACGATCCTGGCCCTGACTATGCCAACTTCCATCAACCTTCCCTCCGCTTCACCGTAACCGGCGCCTGCCGGCGGGACCGGTTGCCCCGATGCGCCCTGCTTCAGGGAACCGTGGTCCTCTTGGAAAAGATGAACATCCTTGGCACAACCCCATTCCCCCATGGCCAGCCCGCCGGCCACGTTTCAGATTCGGTGGATCCGCGCGTTGTCGAGATCTTCAGCGCCAACCTTGATATTCTCCTGCGGGAGTGTCAGGCGAAGCACCTCCGGGTCGTGCTTCTGCCGCACGCATTGTCGCCGGAGTCGATCACCGACACCAATTACAAATGGTGGGCTCCTTACCTGACCAAGAAAGGGATCTTCAATGCCGAGGATGCGCTCAACGCCGTCATGCGGCGCCGGGCCGACGGGGATTGGGTCATTTACGCCGGCTTCATCGAAAGTGCAACCTGGGATCCGGCGGAGTTCTGGGACCCCACACATCTGAACGCGAACGGGAATTTGAGGCTCGCCCGGCTGTTAAAGGAAGGTCTGCCTTGGAGCCGGTTCCCGGGCGAAGCGGGGCTGACCACGAAGTGAGGCTCTGTTCGCGCAGCTTCACGGTGGTTTTGCTTTTCCTTGAAACGATTCATGTTTAATATCAAAGCGTTTATGGCTGAACCCATTCGTACCGATGGTCGCGCTGCAGATCAACTTCGGCCGTTGCATTTTAAAAATCATGTCGCGCCGCACGCCGCCGGGTCAACGCTGATTGAGTGGGGCAACACACGCGTCATCTGCGGCGTGACGGTCGAGGAATCCGTCCCGCGCTGGATGAAGGAGCAGAACATGAAGGGCGGCTGGATCACCGCCGAGTATTCCATGCTCCCCTACTCCACCCTGGAACGCCGGCCGCGGGAAAGCACCCGGGGCAAAATTGACGGGCGCTCGCAGGAAATCCAGCGGCTCATCGGCCGCGCCATGCGCGCCACACTTGACCTCGAAAAGCTCGGTGAACACACGGTCTGGGTGGATTGCGATGTGCTCCAGGCCGACGGCGGCACGCGCACCGCAGCCATCACCGGCGCCTACGTGGCGTTGTGCATCGCCATCCGGCGGATGATTGCCTCGGGCAAGCTGGATGAAAATCCCATTCTTCACGCCGTTGCCGCCGTCAGCATGGGCATGGTCAACGGCCGGCCGCTCCTGGATTTGTGTTACACCGAGGATGTCGCCGCGGCCGTGGACATGAATCTGGTGATGAATTCCGCCGGTGAATTCATCGAACTCCAGGGCACAGGCGAGGAAGCCACGTTTACCGAATCGCAACTGGCCGAGTTGATCGCGCTGGGCAAGACCGGCATCCGCGGATTGCTGGCGGCGCAGGAAGCAGCGCTGGCGGCAGCGTGATTCATCGTGGGCAAGCCCTCCTCCAAAAATTCCCGGCGAAAAATCAAACCGCCGACGCCAACGCGCTTGCTGTTGATTCGCCACGCCGAAATTGAACGGCGTTACCAGCGCGCCTTCGGCGGGCGGCTGGACATCAACCTCTCCGCGCGCGGCCGCGCGCAGGCCAGGACCCTGGCTGATTTTCTGCGCAGCAAAACCATCGCCGCACTTTATGCCAGTCCGATGAAGCGCGTGCAGGAAACCCTCGCGCCATTCCTCAAAAACGGCGCGCCCGCACAAACCATTCTGCCCGGCCTGCGGGAAGTGGATTTTGGCGACTGGACGGGCTTCAACTGGAACAAGGTGCGCAAAAAGTTCGGCGTTCATCCCTACGACTGGCTCGATGAAATTGAATTGGGGGCCGTGCCGAACGGTGAAAATGGCGTCCAATTCCGAGCCCGCGTCGAGGCCTGCCTCTTTGAAATCATCCGCCGGCATCCCGGCAAAACCACCGCCATTTTCAGTCATGGCGGCGTCATCCGCATGGTGCTCGCGATCCTCCTGGACCTGCCGCTGCCGAAAACCAATTCGTTCGAGATTGAATACACCAGCGTCACCCAGGTCGCCCTGCATCCGCACCTGAACGAAGTCGAGCTGCTCAACTTCACGCCCTGGCGTGATTGGGTGAGATGAATTACCTGAGAAAATCTCTGCAAAATTCCACGGAGAACCGGCGCGCGGGCGGCTCGCCCGCGTGTTTTGGGGTTTGGCTCACGCGGGCGAGCCGCCCGCGCTCCTTTGGCAGGGATTTTCAGCGCGATTCAAAAGGTGGGGCGAGACTCCCGGCGAGCTGTACCGGGCAAAAATCTCAAATAATCCGGCTCGCGAGGACGCTCGCCCCACCGGTTGAGAATTGTGAAATCTGTTAAACCACTCCAACGCATTTCCGTCGCCACAACGCCTGAGGCGGAAGACGCCGTCGCCGAACTGCTGAGCACGGCCCTTGGCCTGACCGCAGTGGCCTATAACGACAACGAAACCGGCCTCAGCAAGGTCGCGGTCTATCTCCAAAAGAAATTGGGTTCACCCCGCAACCTTCGCGGGGAAATTTCCGCCGGATTAAGACGCATCAAAAGCTGTGGACTGAAAATCGGTCCCGGCAGGATTACGATTACCAGGGTGCGGCGGGAAGATTGGGCCGAATCCTGGAAACGGCACTTCAAGCCCATTGAGATTATTGGAAATAGGGCGCGTCACTCCGTGGGCACCACAACAACGGCGCGCAGAGGACGGCGCACGCTGCCCAAATCACTGCTGATCAAACCGAGCTGGAGCCAACGCAAGGCGCGGAAAGGCCAGGCGGTGGTGGTGCTGGATCCCGGCCTCAGTTTCGGCACCGGGCAGCACCCAACAACGGCGTTTTGTTTGGGCGAAATTGTACGGAGCGCGGACAGCCCGTCCGCGGGTTGCAAACCGGAAAACTCGCGGACGAGCCGTCCGCGCTCCTTGCTTGACCTTGGCACCGGCTCCGGAATTCTGGCGATTGCGGCAGCCAAACTGGGCTATTCGCCCGTGCGGGCCATGGATTTTGATCCGGAAGCAATCCGGGTCGCCCGCGCCAACGCCCGCGCCAATCGCGTCCAGCAAAAGCTGAAAATCCGGCAGGGCGATGTAACCAGGCTGCCCATCCGCCCAAGACAGCAAAGACAACGATATGATCTGGTCTGCGCCAATCTGATTTCCGACCTGCTCATCGCGGAACGACGCCGGATTGCGGCACAGCTGAATCGTGGCGGAACACTCGTATTGGCGGGCATTCTGGGGTCGGAATTTGCGAAGGTTCAAAAGGCGTTTGAAGCCCTGGGGCTGAAACTGGCCTCCAGCCGGAGCGAAAAGGAGTGGCGCTCGGGCTCGTTTTGCGTTGCACGCTAAAAGATTATTTGAACGGCGGAAGCGCGGCATTCGTCTGATGGATGGAAGTGGCAGCATGGATTTTTAAGGCGACGCCAGTAGTTGGCATTATTTACGCTGTAAAGTTGCGCGAGAAAGGCTAGAGTTATGATGAAGACACTGGAAATCATTGGTGAAGCAGTTCGCAACCCCAAGTATCCATTCCGCAAAACGGAGCATCAGCCCCAAAAAGCGCGAAAACACCGCTACGAGCGCAGAAAAATCAAGGAATATCTCCACCTCGGCGACTGGCTGTCCGAAGAAATGTCGGAAGAACTGGCCTAGGCCGGTTTTGAACAGTCTGTTCAGAAAGCGTCAGTCAGATCCGACAGGATCTGACGAGACATGAAAAATCACCGCTGACAGGCCGGGCAGATTCCAAAAAATTCCAGTTTGTGGGTAACAGCCTTGAAGCCGTTGGCGGTGGCGATGCGTGATTCAATTTCGCGGAGGAAGCATTCGTCAATCTCGATGACCTCCGCACAGCGGGTGCAAACCAGATGATGGTGATGCCCGTCATCGCCTTCGTTGACGAGTTCAAACCGCGCCGCGCCGTCGCCGAAATCAAACCGCTTCACCATTCCCATTCCCTCGAGCAGGTGCATGGCGCGATAAATCGTGGCCAGATCGCACCGGCCCCTGGGCATGGCGGCAAAAATCTCCCGGTTCGTCATCGGGTGCGGATGGCGCCGCAGAATTTCCAGAATGGCCTGGCGCGGACCGGTGATTTTTCGTGATTGCCCGCGCAGGCGGCCGGTTAAAACCGACATTTCCTGCCGCCGTTGCGGATGGGAATGGGCGCGGTTTTTCATTTGCCCTCCAAAATCACACCGGCAATTTCCAAAAGCAAATCATTTGCCGTCCGCCGGGGCGCAGTCCGGGGTGCCGGAGGGCAGGAAGTCCCGATTTCCATGGGGATTGAGACCACACGGCGGGCTCTGGTGAAAACGGAGCAGACTGCTGACTACTTCATCAGCAGCATCTGGCGCGCGCGCTTGATGGCGCGGGTCAGGCGGCGCTGGTAATGCGCGGGCATCCCGGTGTATTTGCGGGGCAGAATGCGGCCCTGGTCGGTCACGAATTGCCGGAGCAGATTGGTGTTCTTGAAATCGAGCGCGTCGGCGGTGAAGTCAATTTTTGGTTTCGGACGCGGCATCCGGTTTTCCATCGTGCGATGCGAGCGGCGGCGGTCCGACTTGTCGGTGTTGGTTTTGCGGGGCATGGCTATTTGATTTCGCGGTGAAGCGTGTGGCGGCGCAGGGACGGATTATATTTTTTGAGTTCGAGCTTTTCCGTCTTCAACTTTTTGTTGCGGGTGGTCGTGTAGCGCGAAGGCGATTTGCCCGCCTTGCGCGCCTCGGTGCATTCGATGGTGATGATTTCGCGCGGCATAAATTATTCCTTCTCCTTGACCTTCTCCTCCGGCTCGTCCTCGTCGCCGTCCACCTCCGCGACGCCGACATTGTCAATCGAGCCGAGCTGGCCGAGCCGGCGCTGACGCAAAGCGCCATCGCGCTCCAGCTGCGCCTGCGCCTCAACGGTGAAACGCGTCCAGGGAATCGCTTCGAGGCGCGCCCGGGGAATCGCTTTGCCGGTCAATTCACAGGTGCCGTAGGTTTTCTTCTCGATGCGCTTGAGCGCCTCCTCGATTTCATAAACGGCGTCCTGATCCGACGACAACAAACTCAACGCGAAGTCCCGGTCGAAATTGTCCGTGCCGGAATCCGCCATGTGCAGGCTGTAGCCCGCCATTTCCTGCGCGGATTCCTTGGCCAGCCCATTCATCTGGTGGAGCAACTGCTCGCGCAGTTCCAGCAGCCGGTTGTAAAACTTCTGCCATTCGGGCTTGATCCGCTTCGGCGCGACGACCGTCCTGGTTTTCGACACCGTCTGGCCGAGAATGGCTGCCGCCGTGGCGGAAATTGGCGACTTGCCGCGGGGCGTTCCCATGTTGTTTTCTTTTTTCTTTGTTGTCACAGTTAGATTTGATTTCCCGGCTCTCAAAGCAACTTCCGGTCCATCAAGGGCGCGGGAATGTAACAGACGAAGATAAATACGCCATACAAATTTTCGGGAATTTTCAGCGGCGGGATGAATCAGCCCTTCTCAATGCAGGCGTAAGCGTTATGATTGTGGATGCTCTCGAAGTTTTCCGCCTCCACCTTGTACCAGCGCACCCGCTCATCCGCGTTCAGCCGCAACGCCACGTTGCGCACCAGGTCCTCGACGAACACCGGGTTTTCATAGGCGCGCTCCGTCACCGCTTTTTCGTCCTGCCGCTTGAGCAGCGCGTAAAGTTCCGAACTCGCCGACCCTTCAATCATTGCAATCAAATCCTCAATCCACACGGATTTCTTCATGCGAATCGCCACCGTCACCCGCCCCCGCTGATTGTGCGCCCCGTATTTGGCAATCGCCTTGGAACACGGACACAGCGTCGTCACGTTCGCCTGCACCGTCAGTACGAAGTCAATGTCCGGCCCGCACGCCGTTGCGTCGAATCGCGCAAGGTAATCCATCACGCCTTCCCCGCCGGAGACCGGCGCCTTTTTGACCATGAAATAGGGAAACTCGATTTCCAGGTGCGACGTGGCCGCTTGAAACTTTTTCTGCATCGCGCGGAGGATTTCGTTGATGTTCTCCACGTGAATCACGCTGCCATGCGCATTCAGCACCTCGATGAACCGGCTCATGTGCGTGCCTTTGAATTCCTTCGGCAAATCCACGTACATGCCGATGGTGGCCACCGTGTTCTGCACGCTGCGCGCCTTGTCGCGCACCTGGATGGGAAAACGCAGGTCGCGGACGCCGACCTTGTCAATCCGCAGTTCACGGTGATCGCGCTCGCTTTGCTTGTCGTCGAGTTTGGGCTCGGTGCGCTTATTCTGCGGTGCACGCAGCACGCCGCCGTTTGGGCTGATTCGAAGCATGGAAGGAAACTAGCAGCTTTGCGGGATTTGGCAAAAGGGAATCAACGGCAGGCTCGCCGGGTCGGCGACCTGAAATCAGGGCCGGCGGTACAAGCTCTCCAAAATTCTCGACAACCAAATATCAGGGTTTAGTTTTCCGGTTGCCCATGCCCAAACTGTTTCCATTCCGATTCATTGGTTTGACCTTCGCGCTGTCCGGCTCGCTTGCCTTCGGCGCGGACACGTTCCGGGTCGCCACTTACAACGTCGAAAATTATCTCGATCAACCAACGGAATCGCGGCCGCAGCCCAAATCCGCCGCCGCCAGGGCGAAGGTCCGTGAAAGCATCCGCGCGTTGAATCCCGACGTGCTCGCGCTGGAGGAAATGGGCGGCCTGAGCGCGCTCATGGAGTTGCGCGGCTCGCTCAAAACCGAAGGCCTGGACTTCCCGTACTGGGAATTCGTCAGTGGCGAGGACACCAACATCCATGTGGCCGTGCTGAGCAAACTGCCCATGGTCGCGCGCCGGCCGCACACGAATGAGGTTTTTCTGCTCGACGGCCGCCAGTTTCACGTCAGCCGCGGCTTTGCGGAACTGGACATTCGCGCCGCGCCCGATTTCACCTTCACGCTCATCGCCGGGCATTTGAAGTCGCGCCGGGCCGTGCCCGAAGTCGACGAAGCCGAGCAACGGCTCCAGGAAGCCAAGGTTTTGCGCGGCATTGTGGACCAGGATTTCGCCGACCATCCGAATGCAAAGCTGATTGTGCTTGGCGATTTCAATGACGTGAAGGATTCCGCTCCGGTAAAGGGAATCATTGGACGCGGACGATTCAAGCTCGTGGACACGCGCCCCGCCGAGCGCAACGGCGACAATGTTCCAGCGGAAAAGCCTTGGTTCGAACCGCGCGACATCACCTGGACGCATTATTACGGAAAGGAAGACACCTACAGCCGTGTTGATTACATCCTGCTCAGTTCCAGCATGGCGCGGGCGTGGGTGAAGCAGGAAACTTACGTGCTGACAATGCCGAATTGGGGCGTTGCTTCAGATCACCGGCCCATCGTCGCGACGTTTAATGCAACAGATACTGGACCGTAGAAAGGTGGTTTTTGACTCACAACACTCAAAATTGGTCTGTGGGTAGTGCCTTAATTTGACATTCCTGAAAGAAATCCATACTTCCAATTTCTGAATTTCAGATACCCACTGTTCCCACCGTTTGAATGAACGCCCTCCAGCGCCGTCGGCGCGGCATATTTGTAGAACCACAACCCAAAACCCAATCCAGCCCCGTCAGGGGCGGCATGTTTCGGTGATGTCGCTCCTATGGAGCTTGGGGGTTGTGGGTTTTGATTTTCTACAAATATGCCAGCCCTAACGGGCTTTCCCTCGCAATGCCGGGCTGCTTCACACCCTCGCCATCAACTGCCGCAGGACGTAAGGCAAAATGCCGCCGTGCTGGTAGTAATCAATCTCGATCGGCGTATCAATGCGGCAACGCACCGGCAAATTTTCCACTTTGCCGTCCTGGCGGGTGATGCGCAGCGTGAGGTCTTGTTGCGGTTTGAGGTTCGCACCGAGGCCGACGACGTCGTAAGTCTCCGTGCCGTCGAGCTTCAAGCTCTGCGCGTTCACGCCTTCCTTGAATTGCAACGGCAGCACGCCCATGCCGACCAGGTTGCTGCGGTGAATCCGCTCGAAGCTCTGCGCCACGGCGGCCTTCACGCCGAGCAGATTCGTGCCTTTCGCCGCCCAGTCGCGGGATGACCCGGTGCCGTATTCCTGTCCGGCCAAAACGACGAGCGGTATGCCGGCCTGCTGATATTTAATGGCAGCATCGTAGATGGACATTTTATTTGGGAGGGACGGCGTGCCGCCGTCCCCAATCTTGGGACTGCAACCTGCAGTCCCTCCCATGAACAGCGTATTTCCGCCTTCCTCGCCGGCGAGCATCAAATTCTTGATGCGCACATTGGCAAACGTGCCGCGCGTCATGATGCGGTCGTTGCCGCGACGCGAACCGTAGCTGTTGAAATCGGCCGGTTGGACGCCGTTTTCGATCAGGTATTTCCCGGCGGGCGACGTTTTCTTGATGGACCCGGCGGGCGAGATGTGATCGGTCGTCACGCTGTCGCCAAAAATCGCCAGCGCGCGCGCGCCCCTGATTTCATGGATTTCGCCCGGCTGCATCGAAAAATTCCCGAAGAACGGCGGTTCCTGGATGTACGTGGACTTCCGGTCCCATTCGTAAACGTTGCCGGTGCTGGACGGGATTTCGTTCCACTTGGGATTTTGCGCGGCAAAATCCTTGTAAAGCTTGTGGAAGACTTCCGGCTGCAGCGCGGTCTGCATGAGATCGCGGATTTCGCGCAACGACGGCCAAAGGTCCTTCAACATGACGGGCCGTCCGTCCTTGCCGGTGCCGAGCGGCTCGGTGTTCATGTCAATGTCCACGCGGCCCGCGAGGGCAAAGGCAACGACGAGCGGCGGCGACATGAGAAAATTCGCCTTGATATTCTGGTGAATGCGCGCCTCAAAATTGCGGTTGCCGGACAACACCGCCGCCGCCACCAGATTGTATTTCTGAACGGCCTCCTCGACCGGCGCCGCGAGCGGGCCGGAATTGCCAATGCACGTCGTGCAGCCGTAACCCACGAGGTTGAAACCGAGCTGATCGAGGTAAGGCTGCAAGCCGGTCTTGTTCAAATAATCGCTCACCACGCGCGAGCCGGGGGCGAGCGAGGCCTTGACGACCGGATTCACCGTCAGGCCGCGTTCAACGGCCTTCTTCGCCAGCAACCCGGCGGCGAGCATCACGCTGGGGTTCGATGTGTTTGTGCAGCTCGTGATGGCGGCAATCAGGACCGATCCGTGGCCGATGACGGATTTGCCGTGACCGTTGAGCGCAACTTCGGCTTTCGTGGTGGAAAACTCCTCCGGCTTCATGCCAAACCCGCTTTCGGCGACCGGTTTGCTGAAGGTGCTGACAAAACTTTCCTTCAGCTTCGGCAATTCAATCCAGTCCTGCGGCCGTTTCGGCCCGGCCACGCTCGGCAATACCGTGCCAAGGTCGAGTTCCAATTCCTGGGAATAGGCAATATCGCCCTTCTTCGGAATGCCCCAGAGTCCCTGGGCCTGATAATAATTTTTGTAGGCGCGGCAATGCTCCTCGCTGCGGCCGGTCGCGCGCAGGTAATTCAGACATTCCTCGTCCATCGGGAAAAAGCCCATCGTTGCGCCGTATTCGGGCGCCATGTTCGCAATCGTGGCGCGGTCCACCACCGGCAGGGCCGACGCGCCCGGCCCGAAAAATTCCACAAATTTGCCGACCACCTTCGCCTTGCGCAGCATCTGCGTGACCGTCAGCGCCAGGTCCGTGGCGGTGACGCCTTCGCGCAACGCGCCGGTCAGGTGAACGCCAACGACGTCGGGCGTGAGAAAATAGACCGGCTGGCCCAACATGCCCGCCTCGGCTTCAATGCCGCCCACGCCCCAGCCGACAATGCCAAGGCCGTTGATCATCGTCGTGTGCGAATCCGTGCCGACGAGGGTGTCGGGATAGAAGATGGGGTCTGGGGTCTGGGATTTGGGGTCTTGGGTCGAGAGCACCCCCTTGGCGAGGTATTCCAGATTGACCTGATGCACGATGCCGATGCCGGGCGGCACCACCTTGAAGGTCTCGAAGGCCTGCATCCCCCACTTCAAAAACTGATACCGCTCGCGGTTGCGCTGGAATTCGATTTCAAGATTGAGCTGGAAAGCGTCGGGCGTGCCGTTCACGTCCACCTGCACCGAGTGGTCCACCACCAAGTCCACCGGGACCAGCGGCTCGATGATTTTGGGGTTCCCGCCCAGGCGCACGACGGCGGAGCGCATGGCCGCCAAATCCACCAGCAACGGCACGCCGGTGAAATCCTGCAACACGATGCGCGCGACGATGAACGGAATTTCCTCCGTGCGCACCGCATTCGGCTGCCAGTTCGCCAGCGCGCGGACGTTGTGTTCGGTGACCTTTTTGCCGTCGCAATTGCGCAGAACGGATTCGAGCACGAGCCGGATGGAGACCGGCAGCCGGGAAACCGGGCCGACGCCGGCTTTTTCCAGGGCGGGCAGCGAATAAAATTTACCCATCCGGCCGCCGCCAGAATCAAACGTTTGCAGCGTGCCGGACAAATGATGTGGTGTGCTCATGTAATTCCTTCAATTAACTCTAAAAATGAAGGCTGTGCGCGGGCGTGTCAAGCGGACGCAATCCGGGGTGGTGGTACGTTTTGCAACTTTCGGTGGGGCGAGCGTCCTCGCGAGCCGGCTCGTCAGTAGCCTCGCCCCACCAAACTGTACCACCACCCAATCCGGGGTAGTGCCCTGATTTGCAGGCAACGAGGTGACGAGTCGTTTGGGCCAGCACTCCTTACGTCGTGCCCTACAACCAAATCAGGACACTACGCAATCCGAGGTGGCAAGTTATCATCATTGGCAGGAACGCCGCGCCGCGGCGTTCTTCGGACAGCGCAGCGCGCTGTCCCTGCCTTCCAAATCGTTCAACGCCCAATCCGGGCAATTTGACCGGCAGAATTTATTCCCGCGAAGTTTCGGCGCCATTCGCCAGCGAAGTTTCCGGGTGCAACAGGCCGGCAATCCGGCGTTCCAGACGCGCCAGGTCGAGCGGTTTGGTGAAAAAATCCTCGGCGTGCATGGCCACGCTGCGTTTGGTCACGTCGCCGGACAGCGCGCTCATGAAAATGATGGGGATTTTTTTTGTGGCCGGCTGGCGGCGCAGGATTTCGCAGACGGACAGGCCGTCCAGATCCGGCAGCAGAATGTCGAGCAGGATGAGGTTCGGTTTGCACAACCGCGCCTGGGTGAGCGCCTGCACGCCGTCGCCGGCCACGATGAACTCGCAGCCCAGTCCGGCGAGGCGGAATTGCACCAGCTCGACAAAATCGCGCTCGTCGTCCACGATCAAAATGCGAGGCACCACGTTCCCAACCTAAGCCGGATTCACGCCCGGCACAATGGCGGCCGGGTTAAGGCTGGGTCACGAAATGGAAACGAAATCCGGCCAAAAGGCTTGTCCGTCAAAGGCTGTTTTGATAGCCCTGCTGGAAGATGCCAACGAAACAAGGCTCCATCCATTTGTTCCGGCTCTTCGGAATTGACGTGTATCTGCACTGGGCCTGGTTCTTCGCGGCCTGGTATTTCATCAACAACGCGAGAGGCTACACTTCCTCGGTTTGGAGCGTGCTGGAATGTCTGGCGCTGTTTCTGATCGTGTTGATGCATGAATTCGGCCATCAACTGGCCTGCCGGCAGGTGGGCGGCCAGACCCATGATATCATCCTCTGGCCGCTCGGCGGCGTCGCTTACGTAACCCCGCCGCAACGGCCCGGCGCGCAACTATGGAGCATTGCCGCCGGACCGCTCGTCAACGTGGCGCTGTTTCCCATCTTTTCCATCATCTGGTGGGTGGGCTACTCGGCCGATTGGATGGGAATCTTCCCGAATGTTTACGTATTTGTCATGACGCTTTGGTATATCAACACCGTTTTGCTCGTATTCAACATGCTGCCGATTTTTCCGCTCGATGGTGGACAAATTTTACGTTCGCTGCTCTGGTTTGTTTTCGGCCGGGCGCGCAGCCTGATGATCTCAACGGTCCTCGGCTTTGTAAGCATTGCCGCGTTCATTCCGGTGCTCATCCTGTCCAACCATGTGTGGTATTATCTGCTGGCCGGATTCGCCCTGATGAACTGCTGGAGCGGGCTGATGCAGGCGCGCGCCCTGTTGCGCGTGGCCAAAATGCCGCGTCGGGAAGGTTATGCCTGTCCTGTTTGCAAAACCGCGCCGCCGCAGGGCGCGTTGTGGGTGTGTGGCAAATGCCGAAAACCGTTTGACACGTTTGAGACCCAGGGCGTCTGCCCCTATTGCGGGGTCCAGTATTCCGCCACGTCCTGCCCGGAATGTGGAACGATGCGACCGTTCAGCGAGTGGATGACTTCAACGAACGTTCCGCCGCCATTATAAATGGCTTTGGATGGTTGCCGTACCGGCACCCAAAGTTCAGGGACGGCGACACGCCGTCCCTCCCCGAAAACTATTTCAACTTCGCCAGCGCGGCCTTGATGGCGTCGAAATTCGGCAAATCTTTCGGCGTCGGCGTCTGCTCGCTGTATTGCACCACGCCATTTTTATCAATGACGAACGCCGCGCGTGCCGCCGTGTCGCCCACGCCGGCCAGCATCGGAAACATCACGTTGTAGGCCTTGACGGTCGTCTTGTTCAAATCACTGGCGAGCGTGATGCCGATTTTCTCCTTTTGCGCCCACGCCTCCTGCGCAAACGGGCTGTCCACGCTCACACCGATGACGTCGGCGTTCAGGCCGGAATAAGCGCCCAAGCCGGCGGTGAGGTCGCACATTTCCTTCGTGCAAACGCTCGTGAAGGCGAGCGGGAAAAACAGCAGCACGGTGTTTTTCTTGCCGAAGTTATCGCTGAGTTTCACGTCCACGAGACCGGACGCCTGTTTGGATTTCAAGGTGAAATCGGGGGCTTTGGTGCCAGCGGAAATTGCCATAATCTTTTTTGGTTTTGAGTTTAACTTTCTCTTGTGGCGGAGAAGTTAGGGAATTTGCCGGGCGCGTGTCAAACGGGGATTTTAACAAACGATCCGGGCCACGGCCGCCAAGGAGGTGGGACAGGGGATGTCCACGGAAGAGACGACTGTGCGCCCGGATCAAAAATGTTCGTCTTCCACAAAGAAGCCTTCCCGCTCACCGCCAGGCCGGTTGTTATTGCAGGCGGGTTGCACGCCGGGATGAAACCCCGTCTCATCTTCAAAACCGACGGGGATTCGCCGGTTGATGGCCAGGCAGATTTTGCCGGCAACCTGACGCAACCAGTCGTTCCGGTCCTGGCTGGCAAACCCGCGATCCAGCCGCGCCGTGCCCGCGGCTGAAATCCGGTTTCGCATGATCTGGCTGCCAGTCACCATGCGTCGACATTCAACGAACCGTGCGTTGTACGCCAACCATTTGTTGGCTGGTAATAAACAATAATTGTCAAAAGTGAACTGACAACTTCCTGAATATCAACGGGAGGGGTTTTACAATGCCGCGAGCACTTCCCCGGCGTGTTCGTCCGGTTTGACCTGCGGCCAGATTTTTTTGATGCGGCCGTCCGGGCCGATGAGAAACGTTGCGCGATGCGTGCCCAGGTATTTCCGGCCCATGAAGGTTTTCTCGCCCCAAACGCCGTACGCCGTGACAATCTTTTTGTCCTCGTCCGCCAGCAGCGTGAACGGCAGCTTGAATTTCACCACGAATTTGTCATGCGACTTCACCGGATCGGTGCTGACGCCGAGCACGACCGCGCCGCGCTTTTTGAATTCGGCGAAGTGGTCGCGGAACGCGCACGCCTCCTTCGTGCAGCCCGGCGTGTCGTCTTTCGGATAAAAATAGAGAATGACGTTTTGGCCCTTGAAATCGGCAAGCGCGACCCGGCCGCCGCCGCTGGCCGCCGCCGAAAACTCCGGCGCGACATCTCCTTCCTTGAGTTTTAATTCCAATTCCTTTGCCATAATTCGTCAGCCACAGATGAACACAGATTCACACAGATGAAAGCCAAAAAGGGCGCCGCCCGGTTTTTATCGGTGTTTCATCTGTGCAAATCTGTGGCTTCATTCAGATGGCGTCGGCGAGCTGGCCGGATGCGAGCCGAGTTGTTTCACGCCGTCCCAGACGTAAAGCAAACCGGATCCGCCGGTGAACACCACCGCGCCAATGGTCCAGACCTTGAACCAGCGCATGTTCAAATCGCGGTCCCACTCCAGCAGAATCCAAATCAGAACGGCCATTTGGAACACCGTGGCAATTTTGCCCATCAGGCGCGGGCGCACGGTGACTTTGCCGACGATGAACCGGATCACCACGATGCCGATGAGGATCAACAAATCGCGTCCAATGATGGTGCCGGTCAGCCAGAGGGGAACCTGACCCAGGCGCGGCGCATGGTTGAAGCTCAGCAGCACCACCCCGGACACGAGCAGCAGCTTGTCCGCGAGGGGATCGAGGATGGCGCCGAGTTCACTGCGCTGGTTGTAGCGGCGCGCGATATAACCGTCCACACCATCCAGAATCGCCGTGATGGCGAACGCCAGGAGGGCCACCAGCCGGTGAACTTCGTTGCCGGTTTCGACATAGTAAAGCGTTTCGACGACAAAAAACGGAATCAGCAGGATGCGCAGAATCGTGATTTTGTTGGCGGTCGTCATTGACGGATTACAGCCGAACTTTTAACGGAAAGCCGCCAAGCCGCCAAGACGCAAAGCAAAGATTCATTTCCATCGAACGTATCTATGCACACGCACGAAAGGGAAACAACTCCCTCGCCCCGCCCAAGCGGGGAGAGGGCTGGGGCGAGGGGATTTGAGCATTTTTAATATTGGCCTTCTCGCCCCGCCCCGATCCTCCCGCCGGGAAGGAGCGGGAGAAAAAGGCGCGCGCGTCAACACGCATTCATTCCCTTCTTCGCGCCTCCGCGCTTTGCGTTAAAATCATTTTTTAAGGCATATTTTACTTTGCGCCTTGCCAAACGCGCGATTTCTTAGCTCAATTTTGCCGGCATGAAAGTCAATCAACCAAACCGGCCGCTGGTCGGCATCCTGATGGGCAGCGATTCCGACTGGCCGACCATGAAGGCCGCCAACGACGTGTGCGTCGAATTCGGAATCGCCTGCGAAGCGAAGGTCATCTCCGCGCATCGCACGCCCAAGGATTTGGAGCGATACGCCGGCAGCGCGGGCGGACGCGGCCTGCGTGTCATCATCGCCGGTGCGGGCGGCGCGGCGCATCTGCCGGGCGTGACGGCGGCATTCACCACCCTGCCCGTCATCGGCGTGCCGATTGAGAGCAAGTCGTTGAAGGGCCTCGACTCGCTGCTGTCCATCGTGCAGATGCCGCCGGGCGTGCCGGTGGCCACGGTCGGCATCGGCGCGGCGCGCAACGCCGGACTGCTGGCGGTGCAAATTCTCGCCGTCGGCGACAAGCGATTGCAAAAGGCGCTGGCCGGTTTCAAAAAGAAACTCGCCGAGGAATCGCGCGCGAAGAACAAAACGCTCGCCGTTTGACCTGCCTGCGGATGATTTTCAAGGCAATCTGTCTTTGACGAAGACACCCGTGCGGTCCCGCCCATTACCGTCACAATGGTTTGTTTCTGCCGCCTCCACCGGATAGTCACTTTTCCCGGTCTTCTGGCATAAAGCCTGCTAATCACGTGCATCGGAACCGCCGGCCGGGATGGCCGGATAATAATAACACCCTTAACCTATGACCAAATATGTTGTAAAACGCACGGGCGAACTATTGTTCCCGCATCTGGGGCGTGATCAACGCAAACGCCGGATGACCATCATCCTGGTGGTCGCGATGATCAGCCTGTCCAGCGCCGGGGCACTGGCGGCATGGATGGCAACGGCCGGCACCGGCGCCCACATTAGCCTGCTCCCCATCGGGTCTCTCTGGCAGAAATAGCGGACCCGGCAGCGAAACAGTTTTGCCTTTCACGAAAAAGGCGGCCCAAACGCACGTCCAGCCCTTTCCCCGCGGGAAGGGCTGCACGCCTTGGCTTGGACAATCGCGCTCCCCTTTGCTAACCTCCGCGTGATTTATGAGTCTGGAAAACAAAGCACCCGCTGCACCCGCGCCCTCCGATTTTATTCGCGACATCGTCGCCAAGCACGTCGTCGAAAAAAAATATCCGCAGATTCACACCCGCTTTCCGCCGGAACCGAACGGCTATCTCCACATCGGCCACGCCAAGAGCATCTGCCTGAACTTCGGCATCGCCCACGAGTTTGGCGGCATCTGCAACCTGCGCATGGACGACACCAACCCGACCAAGGAAGACGTCGAATACGTGGACTCCATCCAGGAGGATGTTAACTGGCTCATCGCCGGCTGGGCAGACCATTGTCTGGGCCTGAAGCCCAAAGGCAAAACACCGGATGCCGTCACCAGCAATGGCAAACCGGATTTTTCCCTTCCCGCAGTTGCGGGGAACGCGGGTGACCCGCCCGCAGCATTTGGCGTCACGCCGAATGCATCTCGGAAACCAGCCGGCGTGACGCCGGCTGGAAGCGACCGGGACGGTCGCGCTCCCCTCGAACCATTTTACGCTTCCGATTATTTCGACCAGATCTACGAGTACGCGGTCGCGCTTGTCAAAAAAGGCAACGCCTACGTCTGCGACCTGACACCGGACGAAACCGACGAGTACCGCCGCAACGCCAAGGAAAGCCCGTATCGCAACCGCAGCATCGAGGAAAATCTCGACCTGTTCACGCGCATGAAAAACGGCGAATTTCCAGACGGCAAGCGTTCGCTTCGCGCGAAGATTGACGTGACCTCGCCGAACGTTTGGATGCGCGATCCCCTGCTCTACCGCATCCGCCACGCCGACCATCATCATACCGGCGGCAAATGGTGCATCTATCCGATGTACGACTTCGCCCATTGCCTGAGCGACTACATTGAAGGCATCACGCATAGCATCTGCACACTGGAATTCGAGGTGCACCGCCCGTTGTACGACTGGATTCTTGAGAACCTCGACCTGCCACGCCCGCTGCCGCATCAATACGAATTCGCCCGGCTCAGTCTCGGCTACACCATCATGAGCAAACGCAAGCTGATGCAGCTTGTGAACGAAAAACTCGTCACTGGCTGGGACGACCCGCGCATGCCGACGATTTGCGGCATCCGACGCCGGGGAGTAACAGCGGTCGCCCTCAGGGCGTTCGCCTACAACATCGGCATCACAAAATACAACGGCATCACCGACGTGGCCGTGCTCGAACATGCCATCCGCGAAGACTTGAACAAACGCGCCTTCCGCAAGCTAGCCGTGTTGCGCCCCATCAAGGTCGTACTCACGAATTATCCCGAAGGCAAAACCGAGGAACTGGACGCCGTCAACAATCCCGAGGACGAAAATGCGGGCAAACGGAAGGTTCCCTTTGGTCGCACGCTTTACATCGAACAGGACGATTTCAAGGAAGTGCCCCCACCGAAATTTTTCCGGCTCAAACCCGGCGGCGAAGTCCGGCTCAAATACGCCTACATCATCAAATGCGACGAAGTGGTAAAAGACGCGAGCGGAAAGATTCTGGAACTGCGCTGCGCTGCCGACCTCGACAGCAAAACCGGCGGCACAACGGCCAACCGGAAAGTAAAAGGCACGATTCATTGGGTGAGCGCCGCGCACGCGATTGACGCCGAAGTGCGCCTCTACGACCGGCTGTTTACCGAAGCCGAGCCGGAGAAAGACGGCTCCGCCTCCGCTGAAAGCTCCGGCGCGACGAAGCGCGATTTCAAATCCGTGCTCAACCCGCACTCGCTGGAAGCGGTGACCGCCAAATGCGAACCGAGCCTGAAAGAAGCCAAGCCGGAGTTGCGCTATCAATTCGAGCGTCTTGCCTATTTTGCTTTAGATAAAGACAGCACGCCCGGCAAGCTCGTGCTTAATCGGACAATTACGCTGAAGGATGCCTGGGCGAAGGAGTCGCAGAAGGGATAAGCGTCAGCATAAATGACAAATTTATTTCAAGACGCCATAGAGTATTCTAAAACTGAAGATTATTATCATGGTGTAATAACATCAATGGCAATGGTTAACCCCTCCGTCAAAGAATTTAGCCTGACCAGTTGAGCGCGTGGTGGAAGTGCTGGCCAGAATCCCAACGGGATTCCATCTCTCAGCCCAGGGTTGCGAGGAACGAGCTATCCGGGGTCATCCGTTCCAAAATCATTCCCAACCCCATTGGGGTTGCATCCCCATTATTTCAAGGATTGATACAACCCGGTCAGGGTTGATCGCATTCCAAACTGTGAACCCAACGTAGCCCCGAAAACATCCGGGGCAACATTGGGCTGAATGACACAACCCCGTTGAGGTTGACGGCTCGTTCAAGGGATTTGTGCCGGCCCGTTGATGCGTTATCGGAGCGCGGCTGTCCCAGCCGCAGCAAGCCCGCCTTGCAACCAGTCGTCCATTTTTGTCCGCACGTCTCAATTGCAACCGTTCCTGCTGCGGGTGAGACACCCGCGCTCCAGCAAAAACACACGTCCCCGCTGCAATCGCTGCTGCTGCGCGTGGGACACGTGCGCGCCGTCAGAGACACAGGCGACCGTTTTTGTCCCGGAAACGGGCGCTGCTCCACGGCCATTGCTCCGGCTCGCGAACGAGCCGCGCTTTCACCGGATTGTTTTCAATGTAACGCCGGGTTTTTAATTGGTGCGCAGCATCGCGCATGAATGTGTCCCAATAATCATCAGCCCAGAACTTGCCATGCCGTTGGAGCAGTTTGTTGGCCTCGTGCGCGGTGAACTTTTTCCAGTTCTCAACCGCCCGCGACATTGGCACGCTGCGAACAGTGAATAGAACGTGAAGATGATTGGGCATGAGCACCCAGGCGTGCAATTCGTAATCGCTGTCGTGGCGAAAGAGCAAAGCTTTCTCAACCAGCTCCGCAATGTTCGCCTGGCGCAAATGACATTTGCCCCGGCCACAATCAAATAGTTCTCAAGTTGCAAGCGGCGTTCGCGGTCGTCTTCAATTTGAAGTGTCGCTTCCCATTCGGAACGCAACGTGGCCGGAAATGAATCGGCGAGGTGAAAGGTCACAAACTGCGTGAGGCCGGGTTCGTCGCGGTGCGGCAAATAACCGCGCTCGTTCCAACCGCGAAAGCCAAGCATGGCCTCTTCACGTTTCAGAGGCGATGATTCGCGCTTGCCGGAAACAAGTCCACGCACACCGGGATTGTGCGGCGGACCGGAGCAGCGTGATTTCGGTGCTTCAGGCAACGAGGAGATTGAAGCAGAAATTTCACGGGCTGCAACTTGTTGTAGCGTGCTGCGGCTGGAACAGCCGCGCTCCGCACATTGTCGAGGTTGCTGCCGAGCCAGCTTGAGATTATTCTGACCGCACCATGATTTCCTTCATCGTTCCGGCGCACAATGAGGAATCGTGCCTTGGCCGGACGTTGCAGGCAATCCACGACGCCGCCCGCGTCACGGGCCAGCCGTATGAAATCATCGTGGTGGACGATGCCTCCACCGATGCCACGGCGGAAGTCGCCCGCCGGCACAACGCAATCGTGGTGCCAGTCAATCACCGGCAAATCGCCGCCACCCGCAATTCCGGCGCACACGCGGCGCATGGCGAACGGTTATTTTTTGTGGACGCGGACACAACCATCAATCCGCGCGCCGTGGCCGAAGCATTGAAATCCATGAATGAAGGCGCGGTTGGCGGCGGCGCTCCAGCGTGGCTTGGCAGAGGCGAGGTAGTGCCGCTTTACATCCGGCTCATAGCCATTCTGGGTCTGGTAGCAGTGAAGCTCATCGGGTTCACCGGCGGGGCATTCATGTATTGCACGCGTGAAGCCTTTCTCGCCACCGGCGGATTCGATGAACATCTTTACTGGTCGGAAGAAAATTCGTTCGCCCTGGCATTGAAACGTGAAGGCCGGTTTGTGGTGCTGTGGCATTATGTGCTCACGTCGGGACGCCGGTTTCGCGCCATGTCGGGTTTGCAAATGCTGGCGGTCTGCGCCCGCACGGCTTTATCCCCTTCCAAGATGACCACCCGGCGCGCGTCCGTGGAAAAGGTCTGGTATGACTCCAATCGCGCCAATGACGACAAGATGCCCGATACACTGGCAGTAAAGGTTTCAAACGGCCTCGCGTTGTTGATCATCATCGTGCTGGTCACCTGGCCGGTTTGGAATTTTATTCCCCTGTCATGGATGCCTTGGGACAGTCTGTCCGGTAAATTCAGATTCTTCATCTGCGGCTTTATTTGCCATGTGGGATTGATTCTCTGGCCGTGCGCATTCGTGCTTTTCAGGAATCTCCTGCGCCAAAAGCGGTGGACGGGGTTGGTCCAGTCAACGGCCTTGATCGCCTTGTGTGTGTGGCAGGCATGGGGCGCCACACACGGTGTCATCAGGTTTTGGCCATGGCTCTTCCATTGGCTGGCGCATTTCCACGGTAGCTGACGGCCATTTTCAAAGCCTTTCCCAATCCCGTTGGGTTGATGAATCGTTCAAAGAATTCTCGACATTCGGACGGAAGGGATTCAGGTTGAAACTCACCAACCCGAAGTCATACAACCATGAACCAAAACAAAAATTTTCTCAAGGGCTTGCTGATTTTG
>Ga0265338_10002315_pt1 | contig 28884 bp, 23 predicted proteins | sample 42126metaG_FD_193579 | JGI IMG/M metagenome (GOLD analysis project Ga0265338, IMG submission 193579) | Rhizosphere microbial communities from Carex aquatilis grown in University of Washington, Seatle, WA, United States - 4-21-26 metaG | ecosystem: Host-associated > Plants > Roots > Rhizosphere...
AAGATCACGGACGGAAAAAAGACTCTTCCATACGGCCTGTTCCAGCTCAGGAATTTCGAACGGCAGAGGTTGCCACCCGGTCGCGTGAATCGATTCCACCGTTTTGCCCGGCACAAAATCCCACGCCTCATCCGCGGTGAACGCCAGCACGGGCGCGAGCATTTTGCAGAGGCCGGTCACCAATCGATGCAGCGCGGTTTGCGTGGAGCGGCGGCGATGCGAATTGGCCGCGTCCGTGTAAAGGCGGTCCTTGATGACGTCGTGGTAAATGGAAGACAGTTCGACGGCGATGAACTGGCTCACTTTTTGGTAGACGACGTGAAATTCGTATTTGTCGAAGGCTTCGATGACTTCTTTTTCGAGTTTCGCGAACTCGCCAAGAATCCAGCGGTCGAGGCCGGTAAGTTTCTCGTCCGGCACGGCGTGTTTGGCGGGATCGAAATCGTAGATGTTCGAAAGCTGGTAGCGGAGGGCGTTGCGGATGCCGCGATAGGTCTCGGCAACTTTGGCGATACGCTCTTCGCTCACGACGATGTCGCTGCGGAAATCCTGCGAGGATACCCACAGGCGCACGATATCCGCGCCGTAGCGTTTCACGTAGGCTTCGGCGGTCTGCGGTTTCTCATAACCACCCTGCCCTTGTTTGCTCTTGGAAATTTTTTCACGGTCGGCATCCACCATGAAGCCGTGCGTCAGAACGGTCTTGTAGGGCGCGGCGCCGTTGCCCGCGAGCGATAGCAATAACGAGGATTGAAACCAACCGCGATGCTGGTCGGAGCCTTCGAGATACATGTCGGCCTGCCACCGTAGGATAGGCATCCTGCCTGTCTCTGACTTTTCCGGGGACGGAGATGGAGACAGGCGAGACGCCTGTCCTACGGTGTGATGCAATTCCTCGCGGCGCATCAGCACGGAGCGCGAGGAACTGCCTGAATCAATCCACACGTCGAGGGTGTCATTGGATTTCGCCACGGCTTCGGCGCCCTTCCAGTCTTTGGGCTTCAATAAAGTCCACAATTCGGCCGCGGATTTTTCGAACCAGACATTTGAGCCGTGTTTTTCGACAAGATCAGCGGCGTTGCGGACGATTTGCGCGTCGAGCATGGGCTCGCCTTTGGCGTCGTAAAACGCCGGGATCGGCACGCCCCAGGTGCGCTGGCGCGAGATGCACCAATCGGGCCGCGATTCGACCGCGCCTTTGATGCGGTTCACGCCCCAATCCGGAATCCAGGCTACGCGATCAATTTCCGCCACGGCGCGCTGGCGAAACGTCTTGCCTGTCTCTAACTTTTCATCCGATGAAGATGGAGATCGGCGGGACGCCTGTTCTACGATGTGATCGATTTCCACGAACCATTGGTCCATGGCGCGGAAGATGACCGGGTTTTTGCTGCGCCAGCAATGCGGGTAGCTGTGTTGATAATTTTCCTGGTGCAACAGCGCGTGGCGCACGCGCAGTTCATGCAGCACGGCTTCGTTCGCATCGCTCTTGCCGTGTTTTTCCAGAATGGATTTGCCGATCAGGTCGGCGGGCATTTGTTGCTCGACCGGCAGCTCGTTCGTGTAGGCAAATTTGCCGCTGTCGTCGATGGGCGAATAAATCGGCAGACCGTTTTGCGAGCCGAGGCCGTAATCTTCCAAACCGTGGCCGGGTGCGATATGCACAAAGCCGGTGCCGGTGTCGCTGGTGACAAAATCCGCGGCGAACAATTTTCCGGTGCGATTGCAGAAAGGATGCTGGTATTGGAGCTTGGCGAGGGTCTCAATTTCAATCGGCTTTTCCTGGAAATCACTCCAGCCGCATTTCGCGGCAATGGCCGGCAGGAGGCCGCGGAACAAAATGTATTTTTCGCCGGCGATTTCCACCTGCACGTATTGCAGGCCTTTGTTATACGCGACGGCCAGGTTCGCCGGGAGCGTCCACGGCGTGGTGGTCCAGATCAACACGAAGGTGTTCGCCGCTCCCACGACGGGGAACTTCACGAACACGCTTGGGCTGACGTGGTCGTGGTATTCAACCTCGGCGTCCGCCAGCGCGGTGCGGCACGGGATGCACCAATAAACCGGTTTTTTGCCGCGATAAACAAACCCCTGCTCCACAATATCCGCGAACAGGCGCAATTCATCCGCCTCGTATTCCTTGTTGAGCGTGAGATAGGGATTATCCCAATCGCCGAGTACACCGAGGCGCTTGAATTGTTCGCGCTGGATATCGATGTATTTGCGCGCGTAAGCATCGCAGGCTTTGCGGATCGTGGCAGCGTCGAACGCGGCGACCGGGGCGTTCGCCGACGCAGCCGCGCTCCCCTTGCGCATGTCCTGCGTGACCTTGAATTCAATGGGCAGCCCGTGACAATCCCATCCCGGAATGTAGGGCGCGCTGAACCCGCGCAGGGTTTTGTATTTGACGATGATGTCCTTGAGAATCTTATTGAGCGCGGTGCCGATGTGGACGTCGCCGTTGGCGAAGGGCGGGCCGTCGTGCAGGACAAATTTAGGTTCGCCGGCGCGCCGCTCCTGGATTTTCTCGTAAAGCTTTGCCGCGTACCATTTCTTGAGCCGCTCCGGTTCCCGGGCGACGAGGTCGGCCTTCATCGGGAAGTCAGTGCGGGGCAGATTTAATGTGTCTTTGTAATCCATTGCAAAGACGCGCAAAGTAACAGCGGTGCAAAGGGGTGTCAACGAAGGCACGAAAGCGGTTATGGACTACTTTGATGGGTCGAGACTCCGGGCAAGCCCCGGCGGCGCGCACAGTCCACACGCGACGGCTCGCGAGGACGCTCGCCCCCACCTTGCGTTTTTGCGGGAACCTTGCGTTTTGCGGGATGAACTTTGGTCTTTGAAGCGGGGCTTTTTGCAATTACCTTGCCGCCATGAAACATTCGGGTAAAGCGAGGAAAGCCGCGTTCAAGATGTTAATGATCACGCTGGCGCTCGTCATTTTATTGCCGATCGTCGGAGTATTGGGCGCGCTCATCGGTTCGGCGATCGTGGCAGTCTCGGTGTTTATCTTTCTCGTCTGGCTCGTTTTTGCGGTCTTCACGCTCTATTTCTTCCGCGACCCGAACGCCCGCGTGCCCGCCGGCGCCGGGGTCGTGGTTTCACCGGGCCACGGCAAGGTGGATGTAGTCGATACCATGACCGAACCGCAATTCATGGGCGGCGATTGTCAGCGCATTTCGATGTTCCTTTCCGTTGTCGATGTTCACGTGCAGAACTCCCCGGTCAGCGGCAAGGTGGCCTACGTCAAAAGCACCGAAGGGCAATTTCTCAGCGCCATGAAGACCGAGTGCGCCACCTGCAACGAGAATGTCTATATCGGCATCCAATCGACCGATCCGCAAAATGAAAAAATCGGGGTGAAGCTCATCGCGGGCGTGATTGCGCGCCGCATCGTGCCGTTTGTCGAAATGGGCGATGAACTCGCGCGCGGGGACCGCATCAGTCTCATTCAATTTGGTTCGCGCGTGGATGTTTACCTGCCGTACTCGGCAAAGATCAAAGTCAAAATCGGCGACCGCGTGGTGGGCGGCGAAACGGTCCTGGCAGTCTTCGAATAACGGCCATGCTCAACCGCGTTCATCTCACGTTTCAAAGCGGGGCGCGTAACGCCGCGCGGATCGCGACCGGGCTTGCCCGAAACGGCGCGCACGGAGTGACGCGCCCTACCCGTTAAACCATGGCGACTGCTCCCCATCCACAGCCGCAAGACCCGATTGAGGGCAAATTAAAGATTTATTTCCTGCCGAACCTGCTGACCGCCGGCAATCTTTTTTGCGGGTTCGTGGCGCTCACGAAAATCGTCGAGGCGGATTTTTCGGGTGGCGATTTTTCGGAAATAAAGAAGGCCCTCGCTTTCATTTTGCTGGCTTGCATTTTTGATCTTTTTGACGGCCGCGTCGCGCGCATGGGTGGCGTCGAGAGCCCGTTTGGGCGCGAATTTGATTCGCTGGCGGATTTGATTTCGTTCGGCGCGGCGCCCGCGTTTCTCGTGCATCGCGTCGTTTTGCGCGATGTCTTCACCGGACCACAATTTGATCACGCGGAACTCGGGTGGTTCATCGCTTCGATTTATTTATTGTGCGGCGCGTTCCGACTCGCGCGTTTTAATTGCCTCGCAGCGCAGGCCGGAACCGGGGGCGGCAAAGAGTTTCTCGGCTTCCCCATCCCGTCCGCCGCAGGACTGGTTGCTTCGCTCACCTTGATGATCATTAAATTAAATGAGAACGACGTCAGCCAATCGCTCGCCAAGGACCACCCGGCCGGCAGCGCCGTAAGAACCCTGGGGAGGGACCTGGGCGGATGGAAATATTTTCTCGTGCTGGTGTTGCTCTTCCTCTCCGCGATGATGGTCAGCACCGTCAAATATCCGACGTTCAAATCGCTCGGCCTGCGCTCGACCAGTACGTTTCTGAAGGCCATTATTGCCGCGTTATTTCTCGGCATCATTCTGTTGTTCCGCGAAAAAATTCTTTATTTTCTTTTGCCGGCTTTCTTCACGCTTTATTTGATTTACGGTTTCATACGTCCGCGTATTTCCCACCGGGTGCGTTATGAAATCGAAGAGGAGGAAGACGAGGAGGACGGTTCCTCTCCGCATAAGTGAGCTGAATGGACGTGTTATACCCCATCGTGCGTTCGGTCCTGACGGGTTTCTTCAGCGCGCTCCTGCTGGCGATCCCCGTGGGGCCGGTCAACCTCACCATAATCAACGAAGGCGCGCGGAGCGGGCGCAAATGGGCGATGCTCATCACCCTTGGTGCCACCACGATGGAAGTCACCTACTGCTTCATTGCGTTTACCGGCCTGGCTTCGTTTTTCATCACCGGTCCTTACGTGAAAGCGGGCATGGAGTTGTTCAGCTTCGTTTTCATGCTGGTGCTGGGAATCAAGTTCCTGCTGGCCAAATCGGTTTCCGGCCCGGTGGAACTCGGCGCCACCGCCAGCAAAATCGAAGCGCGCATCGGGGCGAAATTGAATCCGCAAACGGCCTTCATGACCGGCTTCGTCCGGGTGCTGGCCAACCCGGGCGTGTTGGTTTGCTGGGTCGTCCTGGCGGCGCAATTTATTTCACATCATTGGGTGACGCCGGAACTTTCGGGAAGATTGGCCTGCGTCGTGGGCGTGGGCCTCGGCACCGCCACCTGGTTTGTGATCCTGAGCTGCAGTTCCGCCCGGGGCCACGGCAAATGGAGTGACAAAACCTTGTTGCGAATCGAGCATTTTTCCGGAATTGCCCTCTTGGTCTTTGCCTTATTGGACGGCGCGTGGATCGCGAAACAAATGGTCGATAACCGTCGCGAACATAAATCCGCGCCCACGACCTTGCGGCAGCCGTAAAATGCGACGGTCGTTGCGCAGGCCTATACGCCCGTTTGAACCTTCGACCAATCGCGTCAATGAATCTGTCGCGTGCGATGTTTGCGGACATTTCGGGGCCGTCGAGTTTGGCGAGTGCGCGCTTTGCCTGGAGGTTACGGAAGTTGCAGCTCTGGCTGGCCGGAATGCGGCCGCGAACTTTGTTAACACCGGCCCACCCGGATTCCGAACATCCGCTCGCCAGCGCGCCCGGCGTTAAAACGCCGGACTATTTTCAAATGTTCCTTAAGGACGTCGAATCGATCGCCTACTTTATTTTGTCCAAAACGGACCGCGTAAACCACGCTGGCATTTTATCCGTTTTTAATTCCAATTTTCGCCCGTCGGTTATTTCCGCCAACCAGGTATGTTTGCCATCCGAGTTGTCGCCAGAGTTATCAAAAATGTACGCGCGATTTGTATGCCGGATAGCATCCATCAATAATCCCAGAGAGCGATGGTAGCGTTCTTCGATTTTATCCTCGGGAACGCCGTGTCCGCCAAGCTTCACCCGGTTGTGGACGCGAGAAATATTGATGGCTGGATCATCCGTCGCAACGAAATATAAATATGTCCGATAGCCCAAGGCCTGTGCCTGCTTTAGCAACGCCACTTTGCTTGGGTGCGACATCACGGTCTCAAACGTGAAAGATGCTTTCCGCTCCAGCAGCATTTGCCGAAGAAGATCGCTTGCCACCGAAGCAAAGTAGGAATTAACTTTAACTCTCCGAAAATCCAGCCGCCCGTCTGAAAATTTCAGATCCCTCGCAGCGTCAGCCAACCCCGCGAAGCTTAAAAGAGAAGAACTCGCGAAAAATGCCAATGCTTTTTCCGCACTCGTTGACAAACCGTAAATCGAAAAATCCAGGAGGCCCTGTGCGCGGATTCCACGCTCAACGTCGTCGGGATTCAGATAAATACCCAGCAACACCTCGGGGAGGACGGATTTCAAAGTGCTTTTGCCAGACCCATTCGGCCCTGCGAACATTCGCATCCGTGGCACGGATGTGCTCACCGGATTTGAAAAACGCTTCCGGTTACGTATTGCGTTGGCGGTTCAATCTTCTTCACTTCCACCCGGCGTCCATCCGGAAAGACTTCGTAGACGGCACCATCTTGCGATTGCAAGACGCTCTGACCCGAAGCCAACACTTGCCTCCGCGCTTCTGCAAATGCAGAACCCGAAACAGCAGGAAACTCATTCTCAAGCTTTTGTAAATCCTGGTCTGACATTTAATCTCTCGACCGTAATCATAGCGCAAACCTTGCTTTACAGCAACCGATGTTTGAGGTTTGACACACCGAGTTCCAAAAGCTGTTGCGACTCGAGCAGAGGGTATTTCACACGATTATTGGCAATTGTGCCCTCGGGACAAATGTCCCGGTCACTGCCCGCTGTAGTGTTTATCCACCCTCGCGCCGACGTCCTTGTAACCGATGTCGATGGCGTAGATCTGTTCAAATTGTTCGATGGCTTCCTTCTGCTTCTCCATCGCCTCTAAAACCGTTCCGAGATTGTAGACCAAATCCTTCTTTTCCTCGTCGAAGATTTGCTTCTCCTTGATGGCGTCCTGGAGCGTGGTCGCGGCGAGGGGATACATTTTTCGCTTGGCAAAACATTGCGCCAGGTAATTCATCGAGGGGATTTTTCGGTTCGGATTGTTCTTCGACTTTTGAAATTCCCCCATCGCTTCGGCAATTTTACCGGCGCCGAAATATAACACTCCCATCTCGTAGCGGATCGCAAGGTCCGTTGGATTTCGGTCCACGCGCTTTTGGCATTCGGCAATCCGGTAAGCCTGTTTCTCGGCGTTAATTTGCGCGACGCGGTCGGTATAGTCCGGTGCGGTGGCGTCGAGTTGCTCGATCTGGTGGTCGAATTGACGCGTTTTGGTCTTGGCGATATCGGCGGCGATGGACGCGTCGTTCGCGCCGGCGTCAGTGGAAGTGATCTTTTCGTAATATTGCAGCGCCAGATCGAATTGCTTCTTTTGGGTATAAAGCTCCGCAATATTCCGCAGCAAGCGGACGTTATTCGGTTCGGTTTTCAACCGGGCTTCGTACTCGCCAATCAGGTTCTGGGCCTGGTCCTCGGTTTTCTGGACGCGATTCTGCTGCTCGAGTGATTTGGCCTCGTCCGGGTTTCGCAAAATATCGCGATACGAACCTTTTCCATCCGACAGCGCGTCATAGCCGCCTTCGTGCAGCGTTTTCCGGGCGGATAAATCCTTGAGCGCCTGGTGCAGGTCCGGATCACTCGGCGTCAGGCGCGCCGATTCCATCAGGATGTGCTCAGCGAGTTTCGCCTGGCCGCTTTCGGCCAGCATATTGGCGTAGGGAATGACGACGTTTTTATCCTTCGGATTATTTTTGAAGAGGACGTCAAAGGACATGACCGCCGTCTTCGGCATGTCCAACGCCACCGCCGCCTCGGCAATCAATCGATGCCCGGGGGAACTGGTGGGGTCGCTGTTGAGAATTTGTTCACCGATGCTCAAGGCTTCGGTGGGATTTCGGCGCAACGCAATCTGCCCCTTGGCGACCAGTGGCGAGGAACTCGCGCTGCTCCAGGCTTTCTTGAAAAAACCGCCGCCGTCGCCGGCCTTCCGGGTCTGCGCCAATCGCAGCGCCTTTCGGCCTTCGTAGAAGGCCGGTTCCTTTTCCAGGACCTGGGTGAGTAGATCAACGGCGTAATCGTAATTCTCACGAATCAAGGCATCGTTGCCTTTTTGAAAAATTGCTCTTACGTCCCGGGAGATTTCATTCACGCTCTTTTCTGCCATGGGAGTAATGTAACGCGAGCGCCGGGAAAAAATCCAATAAAAATCGTTGAACCGGCAGCCTACCGGTTTCCCTGTTCCGTGATCTTGATAGCGTGATTCGAAGGCAGGAGGTCTGGCGGGCAGGCGAGCGGGGTCTTCAAATGGCGACCTTAAATGGATGGAGACAGGCAGGATGCCGCAATTCTGATTTTGGAGCGCGCTGTGTGCGGAGCCCTAGTCGCAACACCGAACGAACGAGGAAATGCTTTGGTTTTGCTGAGATGCTGCGGTTGGTCGAGACGACACAGCCGCGCTCCGGGGCAAAATGAGAATTGCCGGGCAGGATGCCTGTCCTACGTTAAATCGTAAAATCCACGTCGTCAGGTTTTACGGTCTCCGTCGGGGGCGAGAACATCCCGGCGCCGACGGTCGCGTTCGTGCCCTGCTCAATTAAAATAAAGGAACCGGTCAACCGGTTGGTCGTGTAACCGTCAAACACCAGTGGGCGGGCGGTCTTCAATCGGATCACGCCAATGTCGTTCATCCCGAGTTCGCTCGGGTTCGGCTCGGATTCAAAGGTGGAAAGCCGCATTTTGCTCTCCAGGCTGGTCACGACGCACTGCGCGGTTTGCGTGGTGTGTTTGATGAAATATTTTTTGCCCTGTTGCAGGGGCTTTGGATGCATCCAGCAAATTTTGGCGTGCAGATCGGAATTCAACCCGGGAAAATTTTCAAAGCCGACCAGCATATCGCCGCGGCTGATGTCGAGATCATCCTCCAGGCAAATGGTCACCGGCTGCGGGCAGAATGCCTCCTCCAAAGAGCCGTCCAAGGTCCAGATGTCCTTCACCTTGCTTTTTAACCCGCTCGGCAGCGCCAGGACGGTCTGGCCTTTTTTTACAAGCCCGCCCGCGATCTGCCCGCTCAGCCCGCGAAAATCATGCAGCGCCGGGTCGGTCGGATCATTCGGACGATTCACCCATTGCACCGGAAACCGAAACGCGCTCAGATTCCAATCGCTGGCGATGTGCACGGTTTCGAGATGACCCAGCAAATTCGGCCCCTGATACCACGGCGTGTGTTTCGAGGTGTCGACGACGTTATCGCCTTGCAACGCACTGATGGGAATAAATTTTACGTCCCGCAAAACATCGAGGCGCGGCAGAAAATCTTCAATTTCCTCGCGGATTTCCATGAAGCGATCCTCGCTCCAGTCGACGAGGTCCATTTTATTCACCGCAATAACAATGTGCGGAATGCCCAGCAATGCCGCGATGTAGGTGTGCCGGCGCGTTTGCTCGATGACTCCCTGCCGCGCGTCCACGAGCACAATCGACAGGTTGGCCGTGGAAGCGCCCGTGACCATGTTGCGCGTGTATTGCACGTGACCTGGCGTGTCCGCCACGATGAATTTGCGTTTGGGCGTGGCGAAATAACGATAAGCGACGTCGATGGTAATGCCCTGCTCGCGTTCGGCGCGCAGGCCGTCGGTGAGATTCGCAAGATTGATTTGTCCGCCGCCGGTGATGTCGGCGCTGCGTTCGAGCGCTTCGATCTGGTCCTCCATCAAATTCTTGGAGTCATAAAGCAGGCGGCCAATGAGCGTGGACTTGCCGTCATCCACCGAACCGCAGGTGTTGAAGCGGAGAATCTCGATTGCGTGTTGTGATAGAGGCATATTTCGGAGATGGCAGATGGGAGTTCGAAGTTTGGGTTACGCGCGATTGCCCAGCGAACGAATCAAGCCACTGACTAGTTTGCCGGAGCGAATGCAGAATTTCAGCAATACTTGCTGTTCGTCTGCGGTTATAAAACTGTTATCCAAAAGAACATAACTCATCGAACGAACTTCGCCGCAGGATCGGCGCGCCCAATTGTAAAACTGTCTCTTCTCGGCAAGATGCAGACTCTCCCACCCCTCGGCAATATTGTTCATCACAGAAAGGGCTGCACGCCGAAATTGGTCACAAAGGCCGAAGTCACGCGACAATGGCTCACGCCGGCAGAGCCGGTAAGCTTCGTTCGTCAGCTCTCGTGCGGCTTGCCATGCTTCTAAATCTTCAAATGACTGTGGTGCGGGCATGTTCCCATCTTCCATCTCCGAACTCCCATCTTCGAGCTAAAAATATCCGGCTTTCTTGCGGTCTTCCATGGCGGCTTCGCTGGCTTTGTCATCGGCGCGCGAACCGCGTTCGGTCACGCGGGCGGCGGCAATCTCGGCGACGATGTCATCCACGCTGTCGGCGCGCGATTCGATCATGCCGGTGCTGATCATGTCCGCGATGGTCCGCACACGCACGACGAGCTTTTTGACGGTTTCGTTCGGCTTGGGACGCCCGCCATCGAATGGATCCGGTTTCGTCAAATCGGTATGCGGCGGCGGGACCGGGACCCATTGGCCGCCCCGGCGGAAACATTCGCGTTCATGGCTGAAATAAATATTCGGCACTTCCAACTCCTCGCGGCGGATGTATTCCCAGACATCCATTTCCGTCCAATTGGAAAGCGGAAACACGCGCATATTTTCGCCCGGATTCAGGCGGCCATTATAAAGATTCCAGATTTCCGGACGCTGATTTTTCGGGTCCCACTGGCCGAAGCCATCGCGGAAGCTGAAAAAACGCTCCTTCGCGCGGGCCTTTTCCTCATCGCGCCGCGCGCCGCCGATACAGCAATCAAAACGGTATTCCTCGATGGCGCCGAGCAGCGCCGGGATTTGCAGGCGGTTGCGGCTGATATCGCCTTTGGTGACGACGGCGGTGCCGTTGGCGATGGCTTGATCGACCGTGCGAACAATCAATTTCGCGCCGAGCTGTTTCGCGCGGCGATCCCGGAATTCGAGCAACTCGGGAAATTCGTGGCCGGTTTCAACGTTAAGAAATGGCATCGGGATATCCGAGGGCCGGAAGGCCTTTTCGGCGAGGCGCAGGAGGCAGATGGAGTCCTTGCCGCCGGAAAAAAGAATCGCGGGGCGCTCGAACTCGCCGGCAACTTCACGCATAACGTGAATCGCCTCGGTTTCGAGATATTCGAGGTGGTCGAGGTGGTATGAGTTCGTTTTCACTGGAAAGAATTCGGACATTAAATCCCGCCGCCCGCGGCAACGACATCCTTGCCCCACGCGGCGTGCAGGCCGCATTCGCGTTTGTCATCCGCCTTGGCCGGGTCGAAATAATCCCATTCATTCGGCAGATGATGCCGCTGCAAATACGCTTCCATGTCCGCGTCGCTCCAATAAAAAACGGGGCTGATTTTCAAAGCGCCGAAGTTTTTGTCCTCGCTGACGATATCGAGTTCGGCGCGATTTGGGTTTTGCACCTTGCGCAAGGCGGTGATCCAAACCGAGGGCGCCAGTTCCTTCATGCCGCGTTGAAACGGTTCGAGTTTCATTTGCGCGCTGAATTGTTTCAGGCCCGCTTCGTCATCCGTGGTCGGCACCGCGCCGTGGATGGCTTCGCGATGCGCGACGGATATTTTGGGGAGGTAAGCCTTGAGGTTCAATTTGAGCAATTTTCGCAATTCCTCGGCGTGCTTATAGGTCGCTGGACGATTGTAGCCGTGGTCCACCCAAAGCACCGGAATCTCGGGCTGCACCTGGACGGCCAGATGCAAAACGACGGCTTCATACGGGCGAAAGTTCGTCGACACAATGGCGCGGCCGTTGGTTTGCGCGATGGCCCAACGAACAATTTCGAGCGGCGATTTATCGCGTAATTCAGCGTTGGCTTTGGCTATTCTATCAGCAGTCATGTCAAATAATCTCAAAAATAGACGATGTTACCGGCAACGGGTTCGGCTTCGGTCCATTTGCGTCGACCGTAACACCGAACTATTGGTGCGTTCACAGCTTCTTCACCGAAGACGATGCAGCGCATAAATTCCAAATATTCCAACCGCTCTTGTGGCATACGACTTCGCCAAAAATCAGACTTCGCAGCCAGTTCTTGATCAATTGTGTCAAACAATCGGAACGGTTGTCTTAAGGGATCGTTAAATTTGGAAGATTGGTCTGGCTTCATAATTAAAGAATCTCCGAAATCGAAAATCCTAATTTTTTTGCCGCGTCGCAAAAGATATCAATTTTCCATTTGGACCATTGATTGGAGACCGCAACTTTATGCCCATCACTTGTCGTCAGAACGTCGTTGGGATCAAGGAAAGCTCTTCGACGCCCCGTTCTTTCGTATGCCTCTTTCGCTTCCTGCAACGGTCGAAAAACCCTGATCTCATCTGGGAACAACTGTTCGAGAGAATCAAAGGTCAACTCCGGAGTTTTTTTTATGATCGCTTTAGCAACAGCCAGTACTAATTTGCGCTTATTATACGTTTGGTTTTCGAAAGAATATTTTGTGAAATCCCTTTCGTCGTCTCGGGCCTCGCGGCGCTGTTCAATCTTCTGTTCGCGAACTCTAATTTGGAGCTCTTCCGCTTCCGGAAGCGGAATGATTTGTTGAACATCAATCAAAGTCTGACCGTCAGATCTGTAAGGCTTCAGCCGCACGCAGCGAACATCCAAATCCGCTTCGTTCAGCCAGAGCACCGAGGTCGTTAGTTCTTTTGAAAATTCTGCGGCTGCGAGTACGATTCGAACATCTTTAGGAAATTCGCTCTCGTTGAAATCGTCTCCAATCAAAAATTTGCGGAGTTCTTCTTTCCCGTCTTTATATTGACCAGCTTTCTTTAAGAACTGCTCATACATTTCTGCAGCCCTCTTGAAACTCAACGTAGAAACCATCGACGCATATCGAATCGCCTGCAAATCCATGTGTGACCCGGTTTCATTTCTTTTCAGTTCAATCACTACTAAACGGGCTTGTCTATCGACACCCAAAAGATCGATCCTTTTTCGACTGTCTTCCCATTCGCCAAATTCCTCAGCAATGATCAAAGTGTCTGGTGAAACAATCTCGGGCTGCAGTCGTAAGATGCGTTGGAGATCACCTCGCTCAAGTACGCCTTCGTTTTCGAAAGTAGTTTCCGAAAGCGGCTGCAAGGAATCTGCGTTGAGCTTGTAGATCGCCATACCTATCTGACTAGTTTCTTTCCGAAGATTCGTTCAGAATGACGCGGTCGCACCAATCACCAAAGCGTTCGCCGTTCTCCCGCTCTTTCGCATACCGCGCGAGCAAAGGACGAAGTTCGCTTTCGATCTCGGGATCCTTGACCATGTCTTTCCAGATGCGGTTCAGGCGGGTTCCGGCAACATCGCCGCCGAGCCAGATCTGGTAACGTCCGGGCGCTTTGCCGACGAACGCAATCTCCGCCATGTAAGGCCGCGCGCAGCCATTCGGGCAACCCGTCGAACGGATAATAATTTCCTCCCCGCCCAAACCAAGGTCGCCGCATAATTTTTCAAGGCGATCAATCAAGCCTGGCAACATGCGCTCGGATTCCGCAAGCGCGAGGCCGCAAGTCGGCAACGCCGGGCAGGCAAGCGCCGCCGCGTGCAGCACGCTGGCTTGCTTCTCGGTTTTGACACCGTGTTCGGCGAGCAACGAGTTGATCGCGGCACGATCAAGCTCCGAGACGTTCGCGAGAATCACGTTTTGGTTTGTCGACAATCGGAATTCGATGTTCGGAAATTTTTCCGCGATTTGGCGCAACGCCGTTTTGAGCCGGCGACCTTCCGCGTCTTTCACGCGGCCGGTTTCAACGAACAAAGTCAGAAACCATCGGTCATCGACCTGTTTATTCCAGCCGTACCTATCGCCCATGGAGGTGAATTTGTAGGGTTTCGCGGGGGCCATTTTGACGTTTGCGCGTTTTTCGATTTCCCCGCGGGTCCAATCCGCGCCGCGTTCGGCCACGACATATTTGAGCCGCGCGTGCTTGCGATCCGTGCGATCTCCAAAATCTCGGTGAATCGTCACCACTGCCTTCGCGACATCCATAACTTTTTCCGGGGTGATGAAGCCGACGACATCGGCAACGCGCGGGTAGGTCGCGTCGTTGCCATGACTGCGTCCCATGCCGCCGCCGACACACACGTTGTAGCCGACAAGTTGATCGTTTTCGACAATCGCGATGAACCCGAGACAATTCGTGAAAATATCAACGTCATTTACTGGTGGCAGGGCGAACGCGATTTTGAATTTTCGCGGCAACCAGGTTTTGCCATAGAGCGGGTCGACAAAATTCTTATTTTCGGGGGCATCCAGCGTGAGTTGAACGCCATCGATCCAAATTGAATGATACGCCTTCGTTTGGGGCGCGAGCGCCATGGCGGTGCTGTGGCAATCCGCGAACAACTGTTCCCGCACTTTGTTGTGAGCGGGCGTCGGCGGAGCAAGCACGTTGCGATTGACATCGCCGCACGCAGCGAGCGTGGACAGCAGCGACTCGTTGATTTTCTTTACCAGGGGACGCAAACCGGCCTTCACCACGCCGTGAAACTGAATGCTCTGGCGGGTCGTGATCCGCAAGGTGTTATTCCCGTACGTGGAAGCCAGATCGTCAAAAACGCACCATTGTTTGGGGGTCATCACGCCGCCGGGAATACGCCCGCGAATCATCATGATGTATTTCTTGCCGGTCTTGCGCAGGTCACGATCGTCCTGCTGATAACAGCCGTGAAACTTCAAAAATTGATTATCGTCCTCGCTAAAATGATCGACACTCTCGTCGGAAATCGTGGCGGCGATGGTCCCAGCGAGGGTAGGGATGGCTCCCTTGATTTCCTCGTTATGCGTTATTTTTACTGGCTTTTCTTCAATCACAAGTTATTTACTAATGTTAGTAATGATTATCCGCAAAGACTGTAATCTTGTCAAATCCGTTTTCCCGTTACTGCTTCATTGATCTTTAATCGGGCACCGTCTCTTTTTCCGTTCTTGATACTTGCCGAGCAGAAGCTCGGCGTTCCACAGGCTACGTCAAGCTGCTCTCTTTTAAGCCGGAATGCGGATATTATGCTCGACCCTGTCGAAATCACAAAATAATATTCTGCTCCGAAAAAAAGAGACTGAGGGCACAAAATTCATGTTTAAAACGCTATCTTCATTCATCGTTCTCTGCTCAATTGCGAGCGTTTTTGCCCAAAGCACCGTCTTTACTTACCAGGGACGCTTAAATGACAACGGCCAACCGGCCAACGGCACGTACGATCTTAGGTTCGGACTTTACGATTCGACTAATTTGCCTGGGAACATAATCGCAGGACCGGTCAACAATCCGTCGACGCAAGTTGCCAACGGACTTTTTAGCGCGAGCCTGGACTTCGGCAACGTCTTTAATGGGACGGCGCGCTGGTTGGAAATAGCCGTGCGAACCAACGGTGCCGCCAGCTTCGTCACCTTGACCCCGCGCCAACCGCTAACGCCGGTGCCCTACGCCATTTTCGCGAGCGCCACCACGAATCTCGTCGGCACTTTGTCCGCAGCAAACATCGCTCCAGTGACGTCGCTCATCGCCAGCAGCAGCAACGGACTTTACTCCTCAATCAGTTCCTCCTGGAGTACGAATGTGGCCAGTTCTGCGAAAGCCGGGATAATCACAAGCAACGACTTTGTGAAGCTCTATAGCTATCCCAATGCGTTCAACGTGATTTCGCCGCTCCCGCCCATGATGGTCAACACCTATTGGTTCACCGCTGCCGGGGGCGGCGGCGATGTCACGACCACCAATAATATGCAATGGTATGCGACCAACGGTGTCCTAGCCCTGGCGCAAAAGTACAACACCCCCTTCTACTACGTTATCGACGATTTTTGGATGGATAGGACCAACGTGCCGAATGGAATTCTGCAACCCGATCCGCATTTGTATCCCAATGGAATCAAAGCCGTGGCGGACGAGGCGCATGCGCTGGGCATGAAGTTCGGCCTCTATCCACAGTCGGCAGGTTGGGTAATTTACCCAACAAACTATTCCGGAAACGCAACGAATTTCGTGGCCTGGGGAGTGGACTACTTGAAATTTGAATTGGGGAACCCGGGAGGTCCCACCCAGGATGAATATCTTCTCAACATCTTGTTGGGCCCATTTTGGGCCAGCGGTCGTCCGGTATTCGTCGAGAGCGGAATTTACGATTGGTACCCCGCTTTTACTGGATTGGTTCAAGCGCCCAGACCGGTGAGAACGGGTGACGCAAATACTTATTTCAATCTGATGAACATGGTCGATTACACCCGGGTCTTTTCGCCTTCGACCATCGGTCCGGGACGCGGGTTCTTTCCGTGTATTGATTACGTAAGTTATTATCTGACCCTCGACCAGGAACGCGAGCACTGGACCGCGGAGGCGATGATTCCGACGTTGTGGGCATTCGCGTTCCCCACCAATACCGACGCCAGCCACATGGCCGGCGTCACGAATGAAGATGTTTTTGCGATCAACCAGGATCCCCTGGTCAGCCCCGGATTCCTGGTTTCGTCAACCAATTACGTGAACGTTTACGAAAGGAGATGCGTCAGCAACACGGTCGCGGTTTCCATTGAAAACCGGAATACTTTTGCCACCAACTACACCTTGTGGTTTACCAACCTTCCCGGCGTGTCTCCTACCAGCGTCATTCGGGATTGTTGGGCTCACACGAACTGCAGCGCGACCGGCAGTTTCACGATCCACGTCAACGCCACGTCCGCGGCGTTGCTCCGCTTTGCGCCACTGCCGGTCACCAACGTCGTTGCCGTCAATTGGCCCGGTTCCATGACCATCAGCACGGCATTGAATGGGGTTCAAACCCTCAGTTATGCCCCGCTCGACCCGGATGCGAGCAGCTACCTGGCGCGCTCGGGAGTCACCAATAACCCGGCCGAAATGCTCGCCGCCGCGACGGCCGTTTCGCTCGGCAAGCAACATGGCTGGTGGACCAACTGGGATGCCTTGTATTTGTTCCGGGGCTCAAGCTCGAACTCCACTGCCCAAAATCTTGTCTCCACCAATTACACCATTATTTGGCAGACGAACGGCATTACGTTTGCCTGGAACGGTGTCACCGGCGACGGCACAAATGGGTACGGAAACACCCAGTTCAATCCGTCCACCGCGTCTGGGCGGCAATTTACAACCAACTCCGCCAGTTTTTTTGTTTATAATCGAACGCCTGCTCCCATCAGCGCCGGCGGCATGAATGCCTTCATTGGGATTAACACGAGTCCAAAGGCTGGTCTATTCTGCAACGATGCGAGCCATTCCCTGGGAATGCAGGGGCTCAACGCGGTAGCCGACATCGACGATGTTAATGTTCTAATCGAACCCGACTCACATGATTTCGGCGGTTACATTTTGGCCAATCGTTACGCGAGGAATGCCCAGACTATTTTCCACGATCAGGTTACCGGCAACACCGTCGACTCAACTTTGGCCACCGGTTTACCCAACGGAACCTTCTATCTCTTCGGCGCGAACGGCGGCGGCTTGAACAGTCCCAGCGGCTGCAACCTCGCCCTGGCCGGCTTCGGCGGCGGCATGACCGGCGCGCAATGGCTGCTCTTCCAGGACGACATGCGGACGGTGATGAGTATCCTGGGACTTTGAACACAGTCCAGGTTGGATAGCCATTTTGCCCTCGAAAAACCGCGGCCAAAACCTCATGGTGTCTTTTGCCTCAGGCGAACATGAGCCAGCAGCCGATTTATTACTTCGATAATAACGCCACCACCCGTGTCGCGCCGGAAGTAGTGGAGGCGATGCTTCCTTTCCTGCGCGAGTTGTGGGGGAATCCCTCGAGCGTTTACGGTTTCGGCAAACAACTGGCCAAGCCGATCGAATCCGCCCGCGAAAAAGTTGCGGCGCTCATCAATGCTGATCCGCGCGAGCTCATCTTCACAAGCGGAGGCACGGAGAGCATCAATTCCGCAATCCACAGCGCGCTCGCCACGCAGCCGCAAAAACGGCACATCCTCACCACCGCCGTCGAACACTCCGCCAATATTAAATTTTGCGCCCGCCTCAAAAAAATGGGGTTCGAGGTCACTCTGCTGCCGGTCGAATCCGACGGCGCCTTGAATCTTCACCTGTTGGAGAAGTCCATCCGTGCAGACACTGCCATCGTTTCCGTGATGTGGGCAAACAATGAAACGGGCGTGCTGTTTCCCATTGAGGAGGTCGCCGCCGTTTGCCGAAGCAAACGCGTTTTGTTTCACACGGACGCGGTTCAGATCCCGGGCAAATTGAAGATCGATGTGAAACATATCGGCGTGGATTTTCTTTCCCTTTCCGCGCACAAGCTTCGCGCGCCTAAAGGAGTGGGCCTGTTATACGTGAAGCGCGGCGTCAAATATCAGCCTTATGTCATCGGTGGCGGCCAGGAACAAGGGCGGCGGGGCGGGACCGAAAACGTCGCGGGCATCGTCGGCTTTGGCCGCGCCGCGGAATTGGCCGTGGGTCATCTTGGCGACGTGAACACCCGAATTCGCGCGCTTCGCGACCAGTTGGAAGTGGGCATTCTCAAAAGGATCGATGGTGTCGCGGTAAACGGCGCGCGAGACGCGCGGCTGGCGAACACTTCGAATCTATCTTTCGAGGGAGTGGAAGCCGAAGGCATTTTGCTGATGCTCGATGAGCAAGGCATTTGCGCCTCGAGCGGTTCGGCATGCACTTCCGGGTCGCTGGACCCTTCGCACGTGCTGATGGCGATGGGCTGCGGCCTGGCCCGCGCCCGCGGCAGCATCCGTTTCAGTCTGGGAATTTACAACAGCGAAGCCGAGGTGAATTTTCTTTTGAAACAGTTGCCGCCAATCATCGCAAAGCTGCGTACGTAAGGGATCTATAAGCCGTAACAATGTGGTTGGAAATGGGGAGCACACGCCTCCGGCGTGTGGTTTGCGGCGTCTCGCCGCAAACTTCGTCTTACCATTTTGCCGAACTAAACAGCTGGAATAGATAGTGGATACGAAGCCGACGGCGAGACGCCGTCGGCAGCACGCGAGACGCGTGCGCTCCCCATTTCCTACTGCATTGTTCCGATAAAGTCGCCTCTTACGTTGCTGGCACAAACCGTTGAAACAGGATCGCCAGGCCGAACAGCGCCAGAAAAACGAGGCCCAGATTGCGCGGGGCATCGGCGACCGCCAGCCAGTCCACAAAAACTATTCCCGCCAGCAATCCGGAAACGGTTCGGCCAATTTGCCGATCCTCGGACCACAGATAAGATCGCAGACAACGGAGCACCCATAAACCGAACACGACGGAAAGGATTCCCGCGCTCCTCCGGTATTCGCCGGCGTTCATAAAAAACGCGAGCACTATCGGCGCGGGAAGAAATATCAACGGCCAGTATTGGACCGGGCCACGCGCGCTTTCGCGTCGCGCCAGAAAACTCAGGCCGATAACGTAAAACGCCAGGGCCAGTCCACACCAAATCGCCCAACCGGGTTCGCCGCCGCCAAGCGAAGCGGCCACGGGATAAACGAAAAATCGGCACGCGCCCATGAACAGCGGAGAAAACGTGACCAACTTGTGGAGCGCATCATACAACAGAATGCAGACGACCAGCGCGATGCCGAATATTCCCGTGGCATCCCCAATCCAAAAGAGGCTCGCGAGGCCGAGTGTGATCCACAGCAACGACAGTTTCCACACCATCGGCAGCGCAATCTCCCCGCGCGGGATGGGCCGCTCATGGCGATGCTGCCGATCAAAATTCGCGTCGAAGGCATCGTTCAGATACATGCCGCCGACGTACAAAAGGGTAACACCGATGAAAAGAAACGGCAGATGACGGGTTTCGCGATGCCCGCCAAGCCACCATCCCGCCAGACAATTTGACCAAACAGTCGGCAGATTTGAGACGCGGCCCAATACAAGCAAGGTTCGCAAACGCGGCATGGCCCGCAAACTTGTAGCGTGAATTCGCGGGCGGTTCAATCTTTCTAATGTTATCTTGTTTCCCCCAATTCGCGATTAAGATTGAATGGTCGCCGTCCAGCCAGATGAAAACCGACGCTGAACCAACAATCCGTTCATCGGGACGTGGTTTGGGCCGCCGTGTTTTCCGCGGGTGCGCCATTGGGTGCGCCGGAATGCTGGCGCTGCTCTTCGCCGCCGTCATTTTGACTGTCGTGCTTTTGGGAAAAGTGCCCCGGTCGTATCCACCGCCGACTCGACCCCTTCCAGCGGAATCCATTCGAACCAATTGGGGCGGCGGATTGGCGGGATTCGATTCGCCGTACTTGGGCCACACGGGGAGTTGGGATGGCAAAGGCGGTGCGCTGTTCGGGAAGAGTAAAATCCCCGACCTGGACCGGGAGCAGGCGATGGGATTGCGCTGGACGTTCATGCCGGTTTATTGGCGCGCGCTGGAACCAGATGGCCCGGTGGACCTCGTCCGCGAGGAACCGCCGGCGTGGAAAGCGTTGGATGCCTTCGTGATCGCGGCGAAGGCGCGCGGGTTGAATGTGCTCATGCAAGCCCCCGTGGTGGGAGGCAACGCCGGCGGTCCGCCGGCCTGGGCCGGTCGCCGAGAGAAAGGCAAATCCGCGCCGGAAAACATGCGGGCGCTGGCGGAATTTGCCGGAAAACTGGCGGAACGCTACCGGCCCGGCGGCACACTGGCACAGCGCCAGGGTTGGGGGCGAACTTATGGTGTGCGCGCGTGGGAACTCGACAATGAACCAGAAGGTTATGCCACGCATTGGCAGGGTCAGGCGGCGGATTACGCCGAGTTCCTCACGCTCGCGTCTTCGCAAATCAAAGCCGCCGATCCACAGGCCGTCATCGTCGGGCCGGGTCTCGCCGCTGGAAAATCCGGAGAGTCGTGGCTGGAAGCCGCGTTGAATGCTCCGGCCATGGCGGGTTCGCCGGCGTTCCGCGCGCAGGGCAAAGGTTATTCCATCGGCCCGATTCTCGATGTTGTCAGCTTTCACAATTACGAGGGGCTCGATTCCGCTTTCTCGGGTGGTCCGCGGACGATCGGGCAGGTGCTGGACGATACGAGCGCCGTCTTTGAGAAATGGGAGCAGCGAATCCCGGGTTTTACCTACGCCCGCAAACAGGATTACTGGCACACCGAGGGGAACTTCGATTTTCTCGGCATTCTTTCCAGCGAACGCCGGGCGGCCTGGCGTTTCCAGTTCTTCACGCGCGCCTTCGCCGCCGGGATTCGCAAGGTCGCCATCATGGACGCTTCGCCCCGCGAACAATTGGCGGTGCGCGCTTACGTCAGCACCCTGCCCGATCCGTTTCCGATGTTCGAGGCGTCGAATAAAATCGCGGTCGTCCAGGGACAAGTCGCAGTTTTTTGCCATCCTGATGATTCCGCAAAGGATGGCGGACAGGTGTGGGTGTTGTGGGCGCTCGCCGGCACCGGTGATGCCACGGTCGAGGTGCCGGTCTGGCGGGATCAGGCGGAGGTTATTTCAACCGACGGACGGAGCGAAACACTTCATGTGGTTGACCGACGAGTCCGACTCAACCTAAAGGGAGACGCGAAGATGCCCGCGCCCGTGCTGCTCGTTGATCGTGCGGCCCAAACCGATCATTGAAAGAAGGCCTGCGGCACTGCCTCTCGCCCGAGCCACTAGGCCAACCCGCGTTCCCTCAAATTCCCGAGTGTCCATTCGTATTCCGCCACGAGCTGGTCCACCACGTCGCGATCTTTCAATTTCGGCGGCAATACCTCCCAGGTATAGGTTTCCATTTCGAGGTGGGTGCACATTCCGGGATTCTCCGCCAGCAGGTCCAGCGTGCCTAGAATATGATCCGCCGTGGTATCAAAAAGCGGAGTGGGCGGACTATGCAAGGGAACATGAAAATGAATGCGCCATTCCGCTGAGTCCCCGTTCTCCGCTTCCTCGTCGGTTACCGGCGGTTCGCCCGCCAGCGCTTCGTCAAGGTCACGATAGATAAAACGCTGACCATCCGAGCGGCATACGACGACTTGATGCAAATAGACGTCATCCGCGAACGCCGCGAGCGCTTCGCGGGTTTCCAAAGTTGGCCGGACTTTCAGCGCGGAACTGAGATGGAGCTTGCTGATCTTGATGCCCCGTTGAAGCAGGCACCCGAGCGCATTTTGCGGCTCTTCAAATTCCACCGAGAAATGGCAGGTGTCGTAGTTCACGCCGAGATGTTCCGTCAGGCGCGGATCGCGGGGATGATCCGCACGCATCCGGTCGAAAAACTGGATTGTTTCGCCGCTGCTTTCGAGCAGGCAAAGCGGCTCGGGTTCGAGGCCGAGATGCATTTTGCGGCCGGTTTGCTGGCTGAGGAGCGCAATGTGTTCCACGCAACGCCAGAGGTTGTCCCGGATAATTTTCAAATCCTCGCCCCGCAAGGGAAAACCCTTGAACGAACACGGCAGCGTGCTGACGCTCGCCTCCACTCCTTCGGGCGTGAATCGTGCCAGTAAATCGAACAGTAACTTCGTATACTCCAGCCGCTCCGGCGAGGTCCAATCCGGCGTGTAAACGGCTTCCTTCACTTTACCGCCATGGAATTGGCCGAAGGGAAAACCGTTTATGGTGAAGACGTAACAGCGGTTTTTTCCCAGCCAACGTTGGAATTCAAGCAGGGTATTGCGCTCGGCAAGTTCATGGGCGGCGCGGTTGCTGAGGCGCAGGCCGATGGCGTAAGGCTGTTTGGGACAGACGCGCTCCCTCACGCGTAACGCATACGTGTTTAACGACTCGAAAGTCTCCGCCCAGGTCTCTCCGCGGTGGACATTCGTGCAATAAGCCAGATGCAAACCCGCGTTGAGTTTCATTGGTGAGCACAAGTCTACCCCTCGTTTTTAAAACGGGAAGTACGAAATGCACCAACTCGAATTTGATAACTCGAGTTTCCTTTCCCCATGCCGCCATTCCTCTGTTTCCCTCCTAACACCGTAGCAGCCCGGTGTCAGAAACTGCCCACGACTCTTCAGCGGTTTTAACCGCTTCTGACCTGCGCGTCAAAAGCCGTTAAAACGGCTAAAAGTGCATGCCCCTTTACCACAGCACCGGGCTGAAGCCACGGTGTTAATAAAATCAGATGCGTTCGCCTTAGGTGATCCCTCAGTCGGAAATTCTTTGAATGTCGATGTTTTCGGAAGCAGCGGGCAGTCAAAACCATTCTTAAACGGCATCTCCATAACAAAACGCCGACGCTCCGACCCGAAGGTCAAAGTGCCGGCGCCGACCCGAAAGAATAGTGCAACTTTCAGGGCATGGTCTGACCGCTATTGTTGTCATTCGTCGCCGCGGAGGACCCGGTTCCATTGCTCGCGTTATTGTGCTGGTCGCTGGAACCACTGGTGTTGTTATAGCTATCCGTCTTCATTGATTGATTTGAATCATCGCTTGTCCCGCCCATCCCGTTGCCATTGTCATGCGAGGCACATCCCGCGAGCAGCGCGATCAAACCAAGACCCGTCAGTAATTTTTTCATAACTTTTTTGTGTTAAGATTTTCCCTCGTTCCCTGTTCGACACCGGTTGGGCTTTCGCCCAAACCGCGTGTCGAAATCAACAGACGTTCGCTCTCTTCAGCGGGGAGCCTGGTAATTATTATTGTTGTCGCGGTAAGCGTCACCCGGACGGCTGGTCGGCTGCAGATTCCCGGCTGGTTTCAGGCTGATGTTGTTTACCACCTGCGTCACACCTTCGGCCTGCTTCGCGATATCGCCCGCCTTGCGTTTTTGGTCTTCGGTATCCACGAAGCCGCTCAGTTGGACCACGCCGTCATACGTCTTCACGTCCACGCTGTCGAACTTGTAAACCGGCTCACGATTGAGATCGTGTTGGACCGTTGCCGTGATGGTCTTGTCATCCAACGCGCGTCCGGCGGTCCGATCGCCGGAGTGATGATTCATCATTTCACAACCCGTCAGCGCAAACATTGCGCTCATCCCACCCACCAAAACTAATTTTTTTAGATTTAACATAGGAATTTCCTTTCGCACCCAGCCTCGCATCCGGAATCACCCGATTCCATAGGGTGTTTTGCCCGAAGTGGAGTGGAAAAATCCCGCGAGTGCCTAAGCCCACACCAGGCAGTGGAATTTCGGGGGGCGCAGCCGCCTGCTGTTCGGTGCGCTTTTCCATGAACCTGGGAACATCGAACACCCAACATCCAATGAATTTCCCCGGTACCCCGAATGCCTCCTCACCTTTGCCCAATGACTCGCTCGCCCCCGCTCGCTCGGCCCGCTGCGGGCCTCCGCTTTCAGCGGATTCCTTTCGTTGTTTCCCAAGCAACTCAAGTCCTCCTTTTGGCGAGGAGAGGGAGACGGAATCGTGGTCTGCGTTGTGGTTCATGGGTTCCATGCGGGAATTTCTCGGGGAATTCTCGCGCCGAACATTCGCGCGTGGGAGGTCCCCAAACGGTGGAACGATTTCGAGCGCTGGTGTGAACCGCGAGGGCGCGGTTCACTGCGCCCGAGGCGGGCGCGCTCCCAAACCAATGGCTTGGTTCCAGCTAAGAGAAAATGCGCGAGCGGGTGGCGCTTATTCCTGAAGTCCCAACAGCGAATACGGACGGACGCTGTCGGCGCCGACGCCAAATTTCGGTTTGGCCTTGAAGGAGAAGGTGAAAACGAGGGAGTAATCCTTCGGCCCCACACCGTTGTCGCGCACGCCGCCGGTGAGCGCCGCCGTCCAACTGCGCATATCGCGATACACACTGTAATATTGTTCCTGCAAACGCCCGCTATTCACATCGAGATGATGCACGGCCCGCGTGCTCCAATTTTCGTTCAACCGGAAAAACAGCGCGCTGGTGAAGACATCCGCGCCGGTTCCGAGCGCCGTGGGTGAATTCCGGAAATCATCGCGCAAATAAAAATGCCCGACCGTCCAGCTCCAGACATCACTCGGCTGAAGGGTCAAGGTGTGCAGCAGCAGGCGCCAGTCGCCGGTGTTCAAATCCAATCGTGTTTGCGATTCGAACGTCATCCACGTGCGCGGATTGAGCGAGAGGTCCGAAAATAAATCCGCGTAGGTGGGCTGACCCGCGCGCGGTTTCAAGCGCCAATCCGTGTATAATTGCCAATCCAACAGGTCCGCCACGCGCCCCTCGCGTTTCGTCTGCAACTGGTTCCGTAACCCAAACCGCAGCACGTTCTCGCTGTCGATGGAATCAATCGAATTATATTCCGGGAATTCGATGGGCAGCAGCCGCAGACTCGGCAGTTCGTAATCGAATTGGGGCAATTGCGTGGGGTGCGCATTCGGGCTCGGCACATAAACGTAATTGACTGAGGGTTGCACGATGTGACGCAACCCATCGACGTCGAGCAACTGGTTCTTCACGCCCGGCCAGACGCGCGAAGCTTTGAAGGTGACTTCTGCGCCGGTGTTGAAAACGCCGCGGGTCGTTTCCTCCGTCGCGCCGCCGGGCCCGTGGCTTTCGGTGTAATAGGTGAATCGCCCGCCCACGCGCGGCGTGACATTGAGCCAGCCGAAGAATGTCTCCGGCAGGGTCAATTGATGATACGTGTCCGCCCGGCCCGCCTCGTAATTGGTCAGGCCGGCAAAAGAGTCGTTGGTTTCCGGAAACAACCGGCGATAATAACCAACCGAGCTTTCGCTCTCATAATAAATCGGCGAAACGCCGAGTTGCTGTTGAAACCCGGAAAGCCGCACGTCAGGCAGGCGCTCCACCGTTTCCAGGAAATTGTTCACGCGCGGCTCGGTGAGCACATCGAGGCTGAAATTCTGCCAAAGCTTGTCCCCCTCAATGAACGTGTTCGGCTGCGGGTCCTGGCGGTATTCGCCCTCAAAAAAATCACGCACCACCCCCGCGTCGCTCTGGTATCGGGCCAGCGCCCTCACTTCGAGGTTCGTGTAAGGCATCGCCAAATAGGAAAAGTTGAGCCTTTGCCGATTGTCGAAAACGGGCGAGTTGACGAAGTTGGTGCGCGCGTCGTCGTCGTGGGTATAATAATACTTCAGTTCGCCCTCGCCCCAGCGGCCAAGATTGTAATCAAAATCGGGCCCGACCCCGATCCCGCGCCGCTGCCGGTAATCCAGGTGAAACCGCCCCTGCAATTCCTCGTTTAAGTACCACGAATAACTCCCCAGGACGAACGGCCCGAATGCGCTGCGGTAACCCGGCACGAAATCGAAATTATTCGCGTGCACGCCAAGATTCCGCTCGTAATAAGGAAAATAGAACACCGGGACGTCCCCCACGTACAACCACGCGTTCCACGCCTGCACCTTTTCGTTCGGGGTGATTTTTATCCGGCTCGCGCGGATTTTGATCGCGGGCTTTTCCACGTCGTCCGTCGTGATCAGGGCATTGGTCGCGTTGTACGTCCCTTGTTCCATCCGGTTGGAAACGATATTGCCGTGGAGCCCCTTGCCTTCAATGAACACCGGCGATCTTCCCGAGCGAAATTGCTCCGAGACCATGTCGTGCGTTTTAAGGTTGTACTGAATATGTTCACCCACCCACAACTGGCCACCTTGCTGGATGTGCACGTTGCCGTCCGCGACCGCCTCGTACGTACTGTAATACACCGTAATTGAATCCGCCGTCACCACCGAGCCGTTGAAAATGATGAGCACCCCGTTGGTGCCGCGGCCGATATTGTTTTTAGAGTCGAAAGAGGCATAGGTGCCGCCGTGAAGACTTTGGATATCGATCCCTGAATTGATTTGTTGCGCGTAGACAGGACCGCCGAGGAGGAAAGTGAAAACCGCGGCCGCAACAATGATGGGCAGTCGTGTCATTAAGCCCGGCAAGCTAACCAGAACTAAACTGGCGTGCCAAGCGGGATTTCCTCACAACATTTTTTGGCGCTAACGTTTGCGTATTTTGCTCAACTCAAACCCGCCTCAATGGCACGTGAACTGCGAACATAAAATCACGAATTGAGCGTATGGCTACCAAGATTAAAATGATGAAACTTCTGACGGAGTCGGACGCGGCCAAAGAAATGGACCGCGTGCCGCCGAAGCCCGCGCTTTTCATGATGCAGATGCGCACCCGCTCATTCCAGCCCGCGCTGCCCAAACGGCGCTTGCCCGTCCGCATCTACCCGGGAGACACCGCCCAACCCACTCCCGTTCAGATCATCTTTCTCAAACCCGAGCCAAAGGCTTAACGCCTTCTGGCCGGACAGGTTTCTCATCCCACGTCAACAAATCGAACCCTTCAGGGTGAGTGATTTTGAGGCACCGCACTGTCTCGTAATGAGTTCGAAATAACCCGCACTTGCGTGTCACCGCCTCCGAACGACGGTACCGGCCCCGCCGCCAAATTAAATTCCACGCGATCGAATCCCATGAGCTGAAAAAAGCTCGCCAATTGCGTGCGCGCGCGGTCATTCGCATCGCGCAAAATACCCCCGCGCGATGCCGACTGGCGCATATCATCCACCGCCGTGCGCCGGACGTTTTGCTCCAAGTCTTTGTCAAATGATCGCAGAAAACCTGTGGATCGCTCCACGACTTTCGTCTCCTTGTCATCGAGATACGCGTCGGTGATGCGCGCCTGGGGCAAATTGATCCAGATTGTTTTTCCATCCACGCGGATGTCTTCGGGTTTCAATTGATGGAAGTCCACGCCGGCTTTCACCACCCCGCGCGCGAGCAGCAGGATGCGATTGTCGCCGGCCACAAACTGGCTCACTAAACCGGACGGCGGGTCCTCCCAGACCTCGACTTTTTCCAAAACGTATTTGACCGTGACCAATTCCGAAAGCGTTTGGACCTGCTGCAACAAGACCGGCGTATCGTAAGTGCGCGTGGCCCCTTTGCCGCCGAACCACCGTTGCAACTTCGACCCGAAAAACAGGCCGGCCAGGAACAGTGCCACCACTGCCACCGCTGTTGTTGCACGCCGCGCATTCGCCATGACGCGAGCTTAACGCGTTTGGCCCGGTTGCAAAGCGCGAAGTCGTCGATTCGTTCTCGTCCTCGTCCTCGTCCTCGAAAATCGAGGGCGAGAACGAGCCTGCCGCGGGTAAGACCATCCCCCGTTGCACCGCGGAACGCGGCGCGGACGGCGCAAGCGCACCGACCCTACCGTATTGCATCCGCAGTTTTTAATTTTTAATTTTCCATTTTGAATTATTCTCTCGCCATGAACTTTGTCGGACAATTCCCCACTTACCGGCCCCGTCGATTGCGCACTTCCGCCGCCCTGCGCCGCCTGGTCAGTGAAACCCAACTGAACGCCAGCCAACTGGTCCTCCCGCTGTTCGTCCGCAGCGGCCGCAAACTCCGCCGCCCCATCCAGGCCATGCCCGGCGTTTTTCAACTCTCGCCCGATGAACTCGTCCGCGAAGCCACCCAGGCTCATGCGCTCGGCGTGCCCGCGATTTTGCTCTTTGGCATTCCCGACAAAAAAGACGCCAAAGCCACCGGCGCCTATGCCGCCAACGGCATCGTGCAACAAGCGGTGCGCCGGTTGAAAAAGGAAGTGCCGGGCTTGATGGTCATCACCGACGTTTGCCTTTGCGAATACATGGAGCACGGCCATTGCGGCATCGTGCAACAGACGAAGACCGGCGCGAGAATTCTCAACGACCCGACTCTGAAGCTCCTCGCGCAAACCGCCGCCAGCCATGTGGAAGCCGGCGCCGATATGGTCGCTCCCAGCGATATGATGGACGGCCGGGTGCGGGCCATTCGCGCGCAACTCGATGCCGGCGGTTATACTGAAACGCCCATCATGTCCTACGCCGCGAAATTTGCCTCGGCGTTTTACGGGCCCTTCCGTGAAGTGGCGGAATCCACGCCCAAATTCGGCGATCGCCGCAGTTACCAGATGGACGCCGGCAACGCCGCCGAAGCGTTGCGCGAAGTCGCGCTCGACATCCAGGAGGGCGCGGACATCGTCATGGTGAAACCCGCGCTCGCGTATCTGGATATTTTGTATCGGGTGAAAGCTGAATTTGG
>Ga0265338_10002316_pt1 | contig 28874 bp, 24 predicted proteins | sample 42126metaG_FD_193579 | JGI IMG/M metagenome (GOLD analysis project Ga0265338, IMG submission 193579) | Rhizosphere microbial communities from Carex aquatilis grown in University of Washington, Seatle, WA, United States - 4-21-26 metaG | ecosystem: Host-associated > Plants > Roots > Rhizosphere...
TTCGCGGATGGAAACCCGCAAATTCGCGGATGGATCGAAAGGAACAGCAATGAACGAGCGGAATGCGTCTCACATCGAGACGCTGGTGAAAAACCAGAACAGCTGGCGGGAGACATGCCTCAACCTGATTGCCAGTGAGAACGTGACCAGCCGGCGAGTGCGGGGGCTCATGGGCTCCGACTTTGCCCACCGTTACGCTGAAGGCCATCCCGGAGAACGCTACTACCAGGGCACGGAGATCATTGATGAAATCGAAAGCCTCCTTAAGCAGCAAATGAAGGGCCTGTTCCGCTGCCGGCATTCGGACGTACGCCCCATCAGCGGGACGATCGCCAACGACGCAGTCTTCAGCCGCTACATACGTCCGGGGGACGTGGTCATGGTCAACTCTACCCCTGCAGGCGGGCATATCAGCCATCACAGGGCAGGCTCCGTGGGAAAATACACGAAGAACATTGTGAACTTTCCCCTTACCGCGGACGGCTGGCACATCGATGTGGAGCGCACCCTCGATCTCATGAAAGCGCTGGAGCCCAAAGTCATGATCATGGGCAAAAGCCTCTTCCTGTTTCCCGAACCGGTGAAGGAGATAGCCCCGTTCTGCAGGAAGAAGGGAATCCACCTTATCTATGACGCCGCCCATGTTCTGGGGCTCATCGCGGGGCACCAGTTTCAGGACCCGCTTGCGGAAGGGGCTCCCCTTGTGACGGCCAGCACACACAAGACATTTTTCGGTTCCCAACGCGGCGTGATCCTCTCCAACCTGGACGACGACGAGTGGCGCAAGATCGACAAGGGAGCGTTCCCCGGCTCGTCGTCCAATCACCATCTGGAGACGCTCGTGGCGCTTACGTTTGCCACGTATGAAATGATGGAGTTCGGCGAGGAGTACGCGCGGCAGGTCGTTGCGAATGCAAAGCATTTTGCGCGCAAGCTGTTCGACCTTGGTTTCAAGGTTCCGGCAGAGCAGTTCGGATTTACCGAGAGCCACCAGGTGGCGATCGACATGTCGGATTTCGGCGGCGGGGCCCCGGCCGCCCTGACGCTGAAGGACAACAGGATCATCGTGAACATGAATCTTCTCCCTCATGAGCCCCTGGACCGGGTGACCAACCCTGCGGGCATCCGGCTCGGCGTACAGGAGATGACCAGGGTCGGCATGAAGGAACCGGAGATGGAGCAGATTGCCGCGCTCTTCAAGAGATGTCTTATGGAGAAGAAGTTCGTCGGTGATGAGGTAACTGAATTCCGCGGGAAGTTCCAGGAGATCGGCTTTTCATTCGACTCCCGGCCCTGACCTCCGTACTATCCCCCTCCCGTCAGCGCCAGGCTGAGCTGGGGGAAGTACGTGATGACAAGCAGCACGACGAGCAGCAGTGCAAAGAAAGGCAGGACAGTCCGGTACACCTCGGAAAGAGGTTTGCCGAAACGGATGCTGGAGAGGAAGAGGTTCAAACCGAGCGGCGGCGTCATGTAGCCGATCTCGAGGTTCAGCAGGAAAATGATGCCGAGGTGGACCGGGTCGACGCCGAAGCGCAGGGCAACCGGGACGATGATCGGAACCACGATGATGATCGCCGAAAATATCTCCACCATGTTCATCACGAGGATGAAAAGGTTCAGCACGATGAGGAAGACGAGCTTGCTGCTCACGTAATGGCTGATGAACGCGAACAGCTTCATCGGAACCTGCTGATCGATGATGTAGCTGGTGAGACCCATGGCCGCCCCGAGCATGACGAGGATTGCGCCGACAAGGATCATGCTCTCCTTGACCACCTTCGGAAGACCTCCGAAGAACGGAATGTCGCGGCGGATGAACACCTCCACTACAAGAACGTAGACCGCGGTCACTGCCGCCGCCTCGGTGGCGGTGAATATGCCCCCATAGATCCCGCCGATCACGATCAACGGCAACGGGGCTTCCCACGCCGCCCCCTTCAGGGCCTGCCACACTCCCTTGATGACCAGGGGCGTCCGCGGAACCTTTGCCACGATCCCCATCCGGACGCTGTACGCCGAAAGGATCACTACCAGCAGCACACCCGGCACAAGACCGGCAACGAACAGCTTGTCGATGCTGACACCGGCCACGATGCTGTAGAGGATGATGGGCAGTGACGGGGGAAAAAGCAGACCGAGGCTCCCCGAGGTCGTCATGAGCCCCAGTGAGAATCGTTTTGGATACCCCTGTTGGATCAGGGCAGGATACAGGAGCCCGCCAAGTGCAATGATCGTGACCCCTGACGCGCCGGTGAATGCAGTAAAGACGGCCGTGGCAAATACCGCCACTACGCCCAGGCCGCCGGGCACCCACCCGAACATTGCCTGCGCGAGTGAGATGAGCCTCCTCGGTGCCTGGCTCTCCGCGAGCACGTAACCGGCGAATGTGAACAGCGGGATCGCGATCAGCGCAGGGAAATCCACCAGGCGATAGAGCTCCGCGATGAGAGCGGCTGGGTCGATGCCGGCGGCGCTGAAGGCAATGAAGGCCACGGCGGCAATGATCGCGAACAGGGGGGCGCCTGCCAGGGCAAGAAGGAGAAGTACGGCGACGAGGAGCCACGTGGTCATCAGACGACCTGCCCGGGAGGCACGCCCCGAATGGCCGCGCCCAGGGCGTCAATCGTCCTCAGGAGGAACTGAGCCGTGATAAGGCCGAAGCCTGCCGGAACGATGGCGGCCGCCGCTGTCTGCGGAATGCCGAGAAAAAGGGTGGCGCCTGGATCCAGCCCGACCGTGACAAATGTCCGGCTCGCGATCACCAGAAAAAAGCAGACGAACGCCGCGAAAATGTCCGAGAGGGCGTTGAACCAGAGTCGAAGACGCGGACCAAGGAACCGCGTCAGGACATCGATGCGGAAGTGCCTGTTGGAGCGCGTGGCCAGATACGCGCCGAAAAATCCGACCCAGATCACGAGCTGCCGCGCCGCAATGTCCCCCCAGGGAATACCGGTATGGAAGGTGTCCCGCAGGAACACCTGCAGAAAAGCCAGTCCCAGCATGATGGAGAATGAGCAGATGAGGACGGCCGTTACGACGGCCGTCAACAGGCGGTCAATCAGCCGGACGACTTTCACCGGGCGGACGCGTGAACCTGCCGGAAGCTCCCCAGCGCGCCTTCCACTTCTTCGAGGAAATCCTTGGAGAACAGCTTCCCGGCCAGGAGCTGCCGCGCCTACACGCCGAGCGCTTCTGACCGCGCCGCGAGCTCCTTTGTGGGCTGGGTAAACACCATCCCTCTCCCTTTGAGCGTCTCAATGGCCTTCGCGTTGTCCTGGCGGCTGGAAGGCGTCAACCGGCCAACATACTTCCGCGCATCAGACAGCAGGAGCGTCTTCAGATCGTCCGGCAGGGAATCGAACAGCTTCTTTGACACGATTGCCGCTCCCAGCGCATCGGCAAGAGGCTGGCTAGAGGCATAGCCTACCCGGGTGAACCACTGAAGGGCAACGAGCGCATAAGGAGAGCTGTAGACTGCGTTGATCATTCCCGTCTGCAGAGAGCTCATGACGTCGGTGATGGACAGGGGCACGGGAGAAACCCCAATAGCGCGGTATGCCGCCTGCGCAATGGGATCCCCGTCCCACATCCAGGCCTTGGCGCTTTTCAAGTCCTCCAGTGAAGACATGGGCTTGTCGGAGAAAACGTACACGAATCCGACTTCCGCCCAGCCCAGAAGGACGAATCCCCCGTCCTCGAGGGCCTGCTCGAAGTCCTTTTCATATTTCTGGACGATATAGTCCACCTCGTCGTAGTTGCGAAACAAAAGCGGTGCATCCAGGATGCGGATCTTTTTGGCCACTTCCCCGATGCCGATGCCGGTGAATCCCCCTCCATTATACTGGCCGAGCCGGATCTTCCGAATGACGTCTTTCTCGTCTCCGGCCACGCCGCCCGGGTACAATTTGAAACCAAGACGCCCGCCGCTGTCCTCCCGCACCGCCTTGTCGAAGTCTCTCATGACTTTCAACCACGTTCTGCCCTCTGGGGCCAACGTGGCGAATTTGATCGTGTATTGCTGGGCGGCAGCCGGGAGCGCACAGGCCAGGGCGAGACAGGTTAAAAAGAGATACCGTTTCAATGCCGCCTCCACTCGAGTCTGACTAGAAGAGGTCGCCCTTGCGCGCAAGCGCCTCCTGGGCACGCTTTTTCGCCACGGCATTCGCCAGTCGCTGCTCCGGCAGCACATCAAGGGGAGCGTCGATGACGTGACCGAGGAGATCTTCGAAAAGATGCTCATCCTGCGTCTCTACCGCATACGTATTTGCATAGTACACGTACGTCATGAGGAACTTGCCGCCGCCGTAGGAAAGGGCGCGGTCAAAATTGACTTTTGCGAGGTCGGGTTTGCCGCCAAGGACCGGTGGAAGGCTGCCGTAGTACACGCCGAAGTACAGATAAGCCCCGCCATAGAAATAGGCCGGATCCTCTTTTTCTATCCATTCCATCATGGCGCCGATACTGGGCAGGTTTGCGAGGGCATCCGGATCGGCCAATTGGAGATTCACTGCGCTCCCCCAGGCGCTCGCCGTCCAGAAGACAAGGGGAACATCCTTTTTCCCGAGCTTTGCAAGCGCCTGACGCATTGCCGCGGCATCTGCCGTGAAGACGCGGGGGGGAATACCGAGAAGGACGAGCCCGCGCGTTCCATAGTCACGCGCGCGCGTGTAAAACGAGAGCGCGCGTTCCGTGCTGTCTTCCGCGAAAGAAAGTGCGTACGCGGCATATCCCTGGCATGCCAGCAACAGGAACTTTCCGTTTTCCGGATCACTTTTCACCACGCCGTCCAGCAGCTTCAAGTTGCCTGCCATTCCCTGCTCGGCGAGGCGAAGATCCCCTTCTTCCATGAACGAAGCGACGGTGTTGTCGAAAAGGTTGTCCAATGAACGAAGGGCAAATGTCTGAATCGTGCATGCCTGCAGAAGCAGAAGGCCGAACAGAGCAGGACCCAGCAATCGCGTTCTCATTCACATCTCACGCTGAGTGGATTATACAATAAACCGTCTGCAAGCTCCACGGGCCGACCCGGGCTCGCGTTACAGGGCGAGCCGATAGACTGAAACCACATCCTTGGCTCCGAGCTTCATGAAATTGCCCACCGGTCCTTTTTCTGTCGCCTTCTTGGCCATCTCCTCCATCCTGTCGTCCTTGACGCCCAGCTCCGCAAGGGTCGTGGGAAGGCCGATGTCCCTGAAGAATGACTTTGTCCTGCCGATGCCTTCCAGCGCTGTCCGCTCCGGCCAGTCAAACCGCGGCTCCACCCCCCACACGCGGGAGGCGAACCGGGCAAACCGGTTCACGTCGTTCTTGTACACGTGTTTCATCCATGCCGGGAACACCACTGCCAGTCCCGCGCCGTGCGCCACATCGTAGATCCCGCTCAGTTCATGCTCGATCATGTGCGAGCCCCAATCACCGATCCTGCCGGTGCTCAGCAGGTCATTATGCGCGATGGTGCTGGCCCACATGATCTCCGCGCGGGCGTCATAGTCGTCCGGCTGCGCAAGGGCCACCGGCACATTTTCTATGATCGTCCTGAGCGTTGCTTCACAGAGCCTGTCCGTGAAGTCCACGGCTGACACCCGGGTGAAATAGCGCTCCATGACGTGCGCCATGATGTCTGCCGCGCCGCAGGCCGTCTGGTACGCGGACAGCGTAAAGGTGAGCTCGGGATTCATGATTGCGAACTGCGGGCGCAGGCACTCGGCCCCCGCGTCCTTCTTGAACATGCCCTGTTCGTTCGTGATGACCGAGGCATTGCTTGACTCGCTGCCGGCTGCTGGGATGGTGAGCACGACCCCGATGGGAAGGGCTTCCTTGACCGGGACCTTCTTTGTATAGAAATCCCACACATCGCCGCTGTAAGGAACGCCAATTGCAATCGCCTTTGCGGAATCAATGACGCTTCCGCCGCCCACGGCGAGAATGAGCTCGATCTTGCTCTCACGGCAGATGCGGATGCCTTCCTGCACGAGGCTGAGCCGAGGGTTGGGCTTGACGCCTGCCAGCTCGACGTACGCGACTCCCGCATCCTTGAGTGACTTGCGAATGCGGTCGTACAAGCCGGATTTCTTGATGCTCCCGCCGCCGTAGTGGAGAAGAACCTTCCTGGCAAATCTGGCGCATTCCCTGCCCGTCTCGATTTCGACTCCCTTGCCGAAAATGATCTTTGTCGCGTTCTGAAAGACGAAGTTTTCCACGGTGAGACCCCCACAACGCCACGGTAGTCCGTGAGATTTTATGACGTGAGTGTACCCGTGGAGTGTAGGGAAAGATCGAGGAGTGGTCAATGGGAGGCAGTACCGGCTCCCCTCACGAAAAGCGCCCGGGCATTGCGTTGACCATCGAGCGGTTCGCGCTTATCATGCGTCCGTCCCGATCGTAACCCGCCCATAATCAGAGAGGTGCCTCGTGCTCATCATTGGAGAGCTCATCAACTCCACGCGGAAACAGATCCGTAAAGCAATCGAAGAAAAGGACGCGGCATATATACAGGGTCTGACGAAAAAGCAGGTTGATGCCGGCGCAAACTGGATCGACGTGAACGCCGGAGCATTCCCGAACGACGAGGTGGAAAAGCTTCTCTGGCTGATCTCCGTCATTCGGGAAGTCACTGAAGCGCCCCTTTCCATCGACTCACCCCGTCCTGTTGCCGTGGAGGCCGGGCTCTCCGTGGCTGGTGCGGAGCCCCTCCTCAACTCCATTTCCGCCGAGTCCGAGCGATACAGCACCCTCATTCCCCTCGTGAAGAAGTTCCGCACCCGGGTGATTGCCCTGAGCATGGATGATGGCGGCATGACGGACGACATGGGAAAGGTCTGGGATGTGGCGGACCGGCTCATCAAGCGCCTGGAGGACGATGGAGTTCTCCCCGACCACATATTCGTGGATCCCCTGATCCGGCCGGTCAGTACAAACGGTGAATATGGTAACGGGGCTCTGCGGTTGATAGAAAGGATCTCACTCGCCCACCCTGATGTGCATAAGACATGCGGCCTTTCGAATGTTTCCTACGGTCTTCCTCGACGCAGGCTCGTCAATCAGGTCTTCCTGGCCATGGCAATTGCCAGGGGGCTGGACTCCGCGATCATCGATCCGCTGGACACGCACCTCATGGCCCACATTTTTGCCGCCGAGGCACTTTCAGGGAAAGACCAGTTCTGCATGAACTACATCGCCGCAGAACGGGCCGGAAAGCTCGAGGGCACGTCGTAACAGCGTGCACAGCGCGCATTTCGCTTGTCGGCTCCACTGCTTCACTATATACTCAACTACACAGGGGCCTATAATGACGAGACTATTTCTCTTATTCTGCCTTTTGCCGGTAGTCATCATAGGCTGCGCTTCCGTTTCCCCGGCGGACTCCTTCCTGGTTCAGAAGCTCGACAGTCAGAGCAAAGCCTCGGCCCTGGTCATGGCGGGTGTCGAAGAATATGACCTGTACGTTGTGAAGAGGCAGGAGTTCGACCAGATTCCACGCATCAAGGACTACTTCAACGTCGCCCTGACCTTCGATCCCGGCAACGCCCAGGCGCAGCAGTATCTCACGCTGATCGACAATTACAAGAAGAAGCTGCTGCAGGCCAATCTGAAGGACGCCAACCGCAACCTTGCCAAGCCGAAGCGCACGGACGACGACAACTACGCACTGTTCGTTTCCCTGCAGACAGCGGCGCGTCTCGATCCCGCCGATCCCGACGTGCGCAAGCTGCTCAGCGACACAACCCAGGATCGGGCGAAGCTGGTCGATACCTATCTGGCACGGGCCAAGGCGGCACTGGCCAAGCTCGACGACAAGAGCACCGACGCCGTACGTGAAAAGCAGTACATAGAGGCTTTCCAGAACGCAAACAAGGCCGTGGATGTGGATCCGCTGAGCTCGGCCGCGCAGGCCATGCTGACCAGCACGAAGGGGGAGCTTGCCAAGTCCGTCACACGCCGGGTCGCTGCGCTGGAGAAGCTGATTGCTGCGGGCAGCTATACGGACGGGCGGACCCAGCTCGCCGCACTGAATGACCTGAATCGCAAGCTGGACAATGATTTCGAGGCGGACGTGAAGAAAGCGGCCTACGAGCTGAACTTTGCCTGGGCAAAGTCACTGTACGCCAAGAAAGAGTATTCCACTGCCGAAGCGAGGACGGATGCAGCCCTGGCCGTGTCCCGGACCGAAGAGGCCTCTTCCTTCAAGCGGAAGCTGACAGACCTTCGCGCCAAGGCAGATTCCGGCGCATCATTCGACACAACCCTGCAGGACATTGACAGGCTGATCAGCGCCGGGGACCTCGTGGCTGCTCATCGCAAGATTGACGCTCTTTGGAAAGTCACCAACGATCAATCGAAGCAGCAGATGCTCGACGATAGGAACCAGAAAATAGTCGCCAGTCTCAAAGACCTGTATGACCGCGGGGTGCAGGCGTATCGGGACGAAGACTTCAAGACCGCAATCGAGGTCCTCCAGACTGTTGTCGGCGTTCAGGTGGACTACGAGCAGGCGGGAGACTACCTCGACAAGGCGCGCGCAAAGCAGAAACTTGTAGACCAGTACTAACCACCACGAGGAGGAGCACCTGATGAATGTGACCCCAAGGCCGAAATTTGCTTTGCTCGTCACGGAGGCGGCCTATGCTGTCATCGTCATCCTCTGGTACGTTCTTCCGTTCATCAGCAGGGAGATCGGCAGTTTTGACCCCCGTGAGCTTGCCGGAACCCTTTATGGCTCTCCTCCCTCGCAGATCGGCGGGTGGATACTCGTCACTGCCCTTTCCTACCTCATTCCGCTCATCTGCCTGTGGAAGATCGCCTCTTTCTTTCTGAGCGAACAGACTCCGTTCCTGGCGGACCCTGAAAGGCCCCTTCCCATCCTCCTGAACATTCTCTCCTCGGGGTTTGTGATCGCGCTGGTGGTCATGCACCTGGTGACCCTCGCCGCCAGCGGGAGCTACTTTGCCGCGTTTCCGCCGGCTACCTACATCGTCGCCGGACTTTCCATAGGATACAACGGCTATTTCATCGTCATGCTCATCATGTGGCTGAGCACACGGGACTCCACCTACCTGGAGTATCTGGAGTTTCGGCGTGCCGGCGAGGACAGCGGAGGGCGCGGGGTAATCTCTGCCCTGCAGCGGCAGGGTATCCAGCGGAAAATGCTGCTCACCTTTGTGCCGCTCATCATCGCGATCATTTCTATCCTTGCATTTTCCCTCCTGCGCAACTTCAGCAGTACGATTCTCTCCGCCGTCTATGCGAACGGCGAAGGGCTGGCGGACAGGACGGCAAGTGTTGTCAAGGCGAATCCGACAGACAGGATTTCCCTGGACGACTATTTCGGCGCAGAGTCGAAGAAGAACTCAGGCGCGGTGGGACAGAACGCCTCCTTCCGATTCAATACGCTCTCCTACTATCGGCGCGACGTCAAAGGAGGCGGTTTCCAGATCTGGTCGAGCACGGATAGAAAGAAGATCGATCAGCGCATCACGCAGCCGGAAACCGCTTTGACCGGAATCACAAGCCGCTACAATCCCGGCGCGCAGACCTATGAGTTCCTGGCACCCGTCACGTTGAGCAACATCTCCATCGGCTACGTCATGGTCGACTACGCGCGCGATGTGATATTCGAGCCGTACTTCCGCACGCAGGTAAAGGTCTTTGTGATCGCGGCAATTTTCATGTACGTGTCGATCTTTCTCATCTACCTGTTCGGCAGGGCCATCGTGTTCCCCATCCTGTTCCTGCGGATGAGCGTGAACGGGATCGCCACGACTCTGAACAGCATGATCAAGGGCAAGGTGCGAATTTCTTCGGATCTCCTTCAGTACAAGGACAGGGTGAACACCCGGGATGAGATCAAGCTCCTCTCCAACGAGGTGGGGAATATGGCCACGGTGATCCGGGGAGTCATTCCCTACATCTCCGCCTCCACCCTGAAGCATGCGGAGAGGGAGACACCAATGACGGAGCGGAAGAATCTCACGTTCCTCTTCACCGACATACGGGGATTCACCACGATCAGCGAGAGCATGACCCCCGACAAGGTCGTGGAAATGCTCAACCACTACCTCGAGCTTCAGTCTTCCGTCATTCGCGACTGCGGCGGAGAGGTGGACAAGTTCGTGGGGGACGAGATCATGGCCATGTTCGAGGGCCCGAGCAAGGAGCTGAATGCCTGCAAGGCGAGCCTGGAGATCAGAAAGACCATGGCCCAGGAAAAGGAGCTGGCAGAGCTTGAAAAGAGAAACGTCATCTCCATCGGCATTGGAATCAACTCCGGGCAAGTGGTCTTCGGAAGCGTGGGCGCAAAGGACAGAATGGACTTCACGAGCATCGGGGATACGGTCAACCTTGCCGCGCGCCTGGAAGGCACGAACAAGGAATACGGGACAAAGACCCTGATCACCGAGTCGGTGTATGAAAAGGTGAAGGACAAGTACGTCTGTCGGGAGATCGACCTCTTGACCGTCAAGGGCAAGACCCAGCCCGTGAGGATCTACGAGCTCGTGCAGGAGACCAAGACCGCGGCGGAGAAGCTCACTACGATCAAGAGGCGTTTTGAGGAATCCCTGGCCCACTATCGCAGGCAGAAATGGGACGAGGCAGAGAAAGGATTCGCGTCGCTCGCCGACGAGTACAGGGACGAACCGAGCGAGATTTTTCTCGAACGGGTTACGGCGTTCAAGAAAGATCCCCCGGGCAAGGACTGGGATGGAGTGTTCCACAGAACGTCCAAGTAGCGCCCGGGCCCGTACGGGCTGCAGGCTGCGGCACGTCTATCACGGATCAATATCTGCAACTGACTCGACGATCCTGTTGGGCTGGTAGGGGAAGCGGCTGACATCCTCCCGCCGGGTGACCCCGCTCAGGACCAGCACGGTCTCCATGCCGCTTTCCACCCCCGCCACCATGTCGGTATCCATACGGTCGCCGATCATGACGGTCTGTTCCGAGTGGACGCCAAGATAGTTGAGTGCGGTGCGCATCATGAGCGGATTGGGCTTGCCGATGAAGAACGGGCTCAAGCCGGTCGCCTTCTCTATGAGCGCCGCCATGGCGCCGCAGGCCGGCACGATCCCGCCGTCACCCGGTCCTGACGGATCGGGGTTGGTGGCGATGAATCGCGCGCCCCGCCCGATCAGGCGGATGGCGGTAGTGATCTGCTGGATGTTGTACGCGTGTGTCTCTCCCAGCACGACATAGTACGGCTCGTTGTCGGTAATGACAAAACCCGCGTCGTGCAGAGGTTCGGTGAGCCCGCTTTCTCCGACAACGAAAACCGTTCCCGGGCTTTTCTGTGACTTCAGGAAGCTCACTGTCGCCATTGCAGAGGTAAATATCCGCCGGGATTCTATCTTGAGCCCGATACCGGCGAGGCGGTAGGAGAGGTCTTTCTGCGTGTACTGGGGGTTGTTGGTGAGCACCAGGAACTCGCGATGGCCCTCATTCAGCTTGCCGATGAATGCATCCGCACCCGCGATGATCCGCGTGCCCCGCACGAGAACCCCGTCCATGTCGATAAGGTAGTTTTTCGGCTGCCCTTCCATTCCGGACAGATCATAGCGGGCACGCGGCCAGACGACAAGGCACGCGCCGGTGACCGTGGTCCGGCGCACGGATATACTGCAGCCAGCACGACCGGAGGAGAGGAGAACGCATGCATGCAGAGGCCCGAGGCCGTCCTTTTCGATTTGTGGGGAACTCTTATCAGCTCCGAGGGTTTTGACCCGGGGCTCGGGAATGCCGCCGTGCTGAAGACCTGCGACAACCCCCACGGCGTTACCCTTGAACAGGTCCAGGAGCTGGGAAACCATGTGATGGCCGCCCTGGGTACCCGCGAAGATCAGTCGGCACTCGAGTTCTCGCAAGCCTCTCTCCTGCGTATCATTGGAGACTCACTCGACCTCCGATTTCGAAACTCCATAGAAGAAACCGAGTGGGATTTCTGGGACGCAGCGCTGGACGTGCGCCTTATCGACGGCGTGCCTGAGCTTCTCGTCCACCTCCAGTCCCGCGGGATCCGCATGGGGGTGATAAGCAACTCCTCATTCGCCGGATGCACATTGGAGAGAGAGCTGCAGAGGCACGGGATACTCCGGTATTTCGAGTTCGTGATCTCCAGTGCCGATTACGGCATCCGCAAGCCCGACCCGATCATCTTTGAAGTTGCCCTCGCAAGGCTCGGCCTCGAGGCGGCCTCGGCATGGTTCGCAGGGGACAATGTAGGCTACGACACTGTCGGTGCCCGCAGCGCGGGGATCTTCCCCGTCGCGTTCAAGCCGCGCGCGGCCATTCCCGAAAGCATCGGGGAGCACGCAGTCATCCTGCGATGGGACCAGCTCTGCGCGCTGATAGAGTGACAGGTAAGCACCTGTGGCCCGGCAAGTCACGGATTGCGGAGTACCGCTCTCCCACGAGGCCCGGTCAACGCCCTCGCTGCCTGACATGAGCTCAGGTTCATTCTTGATCAGGCCCCGCACGAGTGTTACACTGGGCCCCTTCCGAGAGAGGGAGGTCCTTCATGTTCAAGGGAAAGCTGCCTGACGCTGTCCTTGCTTCGCTTCTGGAGACGCTGCCTCTGGAGTTCTCCATTGTCGACGCGAACGACAAGGTGCTCGCGTGGAACCGGCATGAGACACGCGTGTTCCGCCGAACGGACAACGTGCTGGGGCGCGACGTGCGCGCTTGTCACCCGGGCAAGAGCCTCGCGAAGGTGGAAGCCATCATTTCGGAGATGAAGAAAGGGACTCGCGAATCCGCCGAGTTTTGGATCGATATGAAGCTGGGGGACGCCCCGCAACCCGAGAAGATCCTCATCCAGTACTTCGCCCTCCGCGATCCATCCGGCGCGTACCTCGGCTGTCTCGAATGTTCTCAAAAGATCAGCCGCATCCAGTCATTGAAGGGACAGCAGCGGCTGATGGACTGAGCGGGCACCGGAACTCTTGACACCCTTCCGCCCGCCGGATCACAGTGGGCCTATCGCGCCCCTGAAGCGCGGTGAGAAGGAGAATCAAGTGACAGATCCGATGTCTCGCGGTCCGACCCCTCAAAAGGCTTCCAAAGGGCTGCCACCGGAGGGGAGCGCGGGGGAGGCCGGCCCCGGCGCTCCCCCGTCAGATTTCATACGCGGGGCAGTTGCGAAGGATCTGGAAAACGGGCGCTTCTCCTATGTCCGTACGCGTTGGCCGCCCGAGCCGAACGGGTACCTGCACATCGGCCATGCCAAGGCAATCTGCACGGACTTCGGGATTGCGGCGGAATTCGGCGGGGCATGTAATTTCAGGTTCGACGATACCAACCCTACAAGAGAGGAGCAGGAGTACGTGGACGCCATCAAGGCCGACACGAGGTGGCTCGGCTTTGAGTGGGGGGAGCGCGAGTTTTTTGCTTCAGACTATTTCGAACAGCTCTACACGTGGGCCGAACAGCTCATCACGGCCGGCAAGGCATATGTGTGCGACCTGAGCGAGCAGGAAATCCGCGAGTTCCGGGGCACGGATGTCGCGGACAAGGGCCCCATCACTGTCACTCCGCCGGGGCGGAACAGCCCGTATCGGGACCGGTCCGTCGAGGAGAACCTGGACCGGTTCCGTCGCATGCGCGCCGGGGAGTACCCCGACAGTGCGCGCACTCTGCGGGCGAAAATCGACATGGCGCATCCCAATCTCCATATGCGTGACCCTGTCATGTATCGCATACGCCACGCCACGCACCATCGGACCGGCGACACGTGGTGCATCTACCCCATGTACGACTACCAGCATCCCCTCTCCGACTCCATTGAAGGGGTCACTCACTCTTTGTGCAGTCAGGAGTACGAGATTCACAGGCCGCTGTATGACTGGTTTCTGGAGAACATAGGCATCTTCCACAGCAGGCAGATCGAGTTTGCCCGGCTGAACATCACTCATACCGTCCTGAGCAAACGGTGGCTCCTGGAACTGGTAAAGGAAGGCAGGGTACGCGGGTGGGATGATCCGCGCATGCCGACCCTCAGAGGGCTGCGCAGGCGGGGCTACACTCCCGAAGCCATTCGGGACTTCGTGTCACGGGTGGGTATGGCCAAGACGAACAGCACCGCCGAGATCGAGCTGCTCGAGCATTGCCTGAGGGAAGATCTCAACCGTCGATGCCGCAGGGCGATGGCTGTTCTGCACCCCGTCAAGCTCGTCATCGAAAACTGGCCGCAGGACCTGGTGGAGGATATGGAGGCAGTCAATAATCCCGAGGATCTTGCAGCGGGGACTCGAAAAGTCCCCTTCTCCGGTGTTCTTTATATCGAACAGGACGATTTTCGCGAGGTCCCGCCGCCAAAATACTACCGGCTCTCCCCGGGCCAGCAGGTGCGCCTGCGCTACGCGTACATTATCACGTGCACGGGCCTCCGGAAGGACCCTTCCACAGGAGCGGTGCAGGAGATACTTGCCACGTACGACCCGGCAACCCGCGGAGGCAACGCGCCGGACAACCGAAAAGTGAAAGCGACGATCCACTGGGTATCTGCCCGCCACGCGCTGACAGCGGAGGCCCGCCTCTACGATCATCTCTTCAGCGCCGAGTACCCGCAGGAAGTGCCGGAGGGGGTGGACTGGAAAGACACCATCAACGCCGGTTCCCTCGAGGTTGTCCCGGATGCGCGCGTCGAGCCGGGGCTCGCTACCGCCGCGCCCGGTGACAGGTTTCAGTTCGAGAGGCTCGGGTATTTCTATACTGACCCTGATTCGAGCCCCGGAAAGCCGGTATTCAACCGCACCGTTTCCCTGAAAGATACCTGGGCCAGAATCGAACGAAAAAGTGCAGAGGGAGCGTAACGGGTTCTCGGCTGAACGGAAGGTCGGTCTTGAAAAGCTGCATGGAGGAGGCCGCAACCAGCTGATTCAAGGTATGCGGCTTCTCCCAGTATTTATCAATGTAGGGCAGCGCAACTCAGGACGGGGTCCCTTTCTCTCCATCCGGAGCGTCGGGTTCAGCCCGCCCCACGGGCGCAGAATCCTCCCGCGCGCTTTCGACGGGATGATCGCCAGCGTCTATCCCGCCTTCGACGGCCGTTCCTTCGGTCTGGCCTTCAGGAGTTTCACCCTCATGCTTCTTGTTGAACCGGCGCTGCCTTTTTTCTTCCTGCTTCTTCAGCCGCGCGATCTCTTTGCGCCGCTTCTCGCTTTGGTATGGCGATCTGCCCACGAGGTCCTCCTCCACATGTACCGCAACCGACCCGAAGGTCCCGGCGCGGGCGAACTCGATTGAGAGAGGGGCGGAATCGAAAAGGGAGGCCCGGCCCGGGCAGATGACCGGACCGGCGCCTCCCCTCGATTGCAGTGTCGCCTAGTAGTAGCGGCTCTTGCTTCCGCCGCCGCCACCGCCGCGGTTGCTGTCACGCGGCTTGTCATTTGCCTCGTTTACCTTGAGCTGCCGGCCGTCCACTTCCCTTCCGTTCAGGGCCCCCATAGCCGCCCGGGCGGCGTCGTCGGATGCCATCTCGACAAAACCGAAGCCTTTTGCGCGCCCGGTGTAGCGATCGGTGATCACGTTCACGGACACCACCTCGCCGTACTGGGCGAAGAGCTGCCTCAGCGTGTCCTCGCTCGTGTTATAGCTCATGTTGCCGACATAGATTTTCTTCGCCATGTCGATCCCCCTTTTGCGCGGGCCTTGCCCGCTGTCCAGATGTGCCCAGAGCCTGCCGACGACAGGCTCACCACGCTCCCATCGTAGCGGAGTGCGGGGAGTCTGGGCCGTTTATCCAACGTGTCGATTTGGGGGAAAGAGAATGGATTCGAAGGGAAAGGATTACTTTATGGGGCAGTAATTCAACCACTCGAGATTCTTCCAGATTCACCCCTGGGCGGTATCCACCAAAACGGATGCGATCCCGCGTGTGCCAGATCTTCTCTCCGCGCGCCAATCCTTCGGGAACGCGATATTCCTGCGCCTGTCAGTCCTGTTTCAACGAAACCATCCCAAGTGCGACCGGAATACAACGAGAATCATATCGGATTACCCGAAGCGAGTCAAGATAATTATGGGTCGCAGAGCGACAACGCGGGGTCGCAATACAACCGCGAGGGGCAGCAATATGACCGCGAGGGGCAGCAAAACGGCCACGAAGCGCTCCAAGACGTCCGCGCAACTGCCCGGAGCGTGCTTTCTTGACATGCCGGAAGAGGCCGGGTAGAATTTGCCTGGAAAAACAAGTGCGTGAAATGGCCTTCCTTCTCGCTGTATTCGCGATTATCGAACACTTGAACAAATCCGAGCTCCCACCTACGAGCAAGAGGCTGATCGTCGTGTACGTGAACGAAGCCTCAGAGCTTTCGATGGTAGAAAAAGCGCGTGCGGCGGTACGGCGGTACTCTCAAACAGTCTTACCCACCCTGGAAAGCATAAGAGAAAAGGCCAGAACAAAGAAACTGGACGCCCTGGACCATCTTGTTTTGAAGCTGGAATACGAAGCGTCGCGCCTCAGCCGCTGAGCCGTCCACTGGTGCCGTCGCTATACCCGGAAGCTTCCGGCCCCCTTCGCAAAGTCCTTGAAGCGCTTGAAAACGAGAGAAGAGGGCTGTATCGTTGTCCCTGCGCTCCGATAATGAGGGGGAATGAACAGATATCTGATTGATGCGTACGCTACCCTTCTGGGAGCGCCGCCCCGCCGGGGGGCACAGATTCCGCTTCACCAGCTGGACATTTCGGTCATCCGGAGGGCTTATCGCCGGCTCGCGGTCATGACTCATCCTGATGCAGCCACGCGGGCCGGCGCCAAGCCGGGCAGCGTGGACGGGAAGCGCTTCATCGAGGCGTCGCGCGCGTACGAGCTGCTCATGGGGTACCTGCTCGCCCAGGGCGCAGGTCTGCGGGCAGCCCCTGCGGGCCCACACACAGCAAGGCCCCGGCCGACGCCGTCCGCCGCCCGGCCCCCGGGAGAAAAGACCGCCAAAGGTCCGGGACGCGCGAGTACCGGCAGCTCGGCGAGGACCGAAAGCAGTCCGCTCCACTACCATGGCGCCCTGCCGCGCCGCCGGCTTCGGCTCGCAGAGTTTCTCTACTATACAGGCCGTGTTTCCTGGCAGAGCCTCATCAGCGCGATTGTCTGGCAGCGCTCCGCCCGGCCCAAGTTCGGCGAGCTTGCCAAGGAGCTTCGGGCGATCACGCGGCAGGATTTGACGAAGATTCTCGGATCCAAGCGACGCCACGAACAAACCGGGGAGACTGCGCGGCGGCTGCGGCTCCTGACCACCGAAGAGGTGGCGAAGATCCTCCGCCTGCAGCGGGCGCGGCACAAGCCCATCGGCAGGTATTTTGTCGAGAAAGAGCGCATGCCAAGAGCGGAGCTCACGACCATCCTGCGAGAGCTTTTTCGCCACAACGCCCGCTACAGCCGCGAGGCGTAGACATGGATGTCGAGGGCGAGCGAGTGCGGAGTACCGCTCTGGTCGCTTGGAGCGGACTTCGTCCGCTGTAGGCACCCAGTCCAGGGACGGCGTTCGCGCCGAACGGGTACTCCCGTACGGACGAGAGCGAGCCCGTAGACCTTCCGCTGTACCCTGCACGGCACCCCGCGCAGTTTCGCGGAGTTGGACGGCGAGCTCGGCCGAGACCGATAGCGAGACATTGCACGCTCGGTTCCTCATCTGATATATAGTGCAAGGGATTCCCTCCCAAGGAGAAACCGATGCCTCAGTATCCCTTTCAAGATCCCGGCCTGGCCCTGGAAGACCGCGTGCAGGACCTCATGGCGCGGCTCAGTCTCGAGGAAAAGGTCTCCCAGATGGCGCACGAATCCAAGGCCATTCCCCGGCTTGAGATCCCCGCGTACAACTGGTGGAACGAAGGCCTGCATGGAGTCGGCCGCTCGGGGGTGGCCACCGTCTTCCCGCAGGCAATCGGGCTTGCTGCCACGTTCGACCCCGACCTGGTGCACAGGATCGCGGGTGCAACCTCGGACGAGGCGCGCGCGAAACACCATGAGTTCGCCCGGCAGGGCTACCGCCGCCAGTACCAGGGGCTCACGTTCTGGAGCCCGAATGTCAATATCTTCCGGGACCCGCGCTGGGGCAGGGGCCAGGAAACCTACGGAGAGGACCCCTTTCTCACCGGCCGCATGGGTGTGGCCTTCGTGAAAGGACTGCAGGGCGGGGATTCGAAATACCTCAAGCTGGTGGCAACCCCAAAACACTTCGCCGTGCACAGCGGTCCCGAGGCGCTGCGGCATCAATTTGACGCGCGGGTGAGCCCCAAGGACATGCGGGAGACATATCTGCCTGCATTTCGCGACTGCGTGATGGACGGGGGAGCGGAGTCCGTGATGGCCGCGTACAACCGTACCAACGGCGAGCCCTGCAGCGGAAGCATCACACTCCTTTCCAGGATCCTGCGCGAGGAGTGGGGTTTCCGGGGCTATGTCGTGTCCGACTGTGGCGCAATCGACGACTTCCACGCCCACCACGCCATTACGAAGACCCCCGAGCAGTCAGCGGCCATGGCCGTGCGCAACGGCTGTGACCTGGAATGCGGGCACGTCTTTTCCAAGCTCGTGGAGGCATGCCGGCAGGGCCTGATCGCCGAGGCCGAAATCGATCGTGCGGTGGCCCGTCTCATGCGGGCCAGGTTCAGGCTCGGCATGTTCGATCCATCGGAGAGCGTCCCCTATACGAAGATTCCGTATGGAACCGTGGATTCCACCGCGCACCGGGAGCTCGCACGGGAAGCCGCACGGGCTTCGATCGTGCTGTTGAAGAACGAGGAAGCATTCCTTCCCCTCCGCAAGGACCTGGGCTGCATCGCCGTGATCGGCCCCAACGCGGATGACCGGGAGGTCCTGCTGGGCAACTACAACGGCTTTCCGTCAGTCTCGGTGACGATCCTGGAGGGAATCCGACGGATCGTTTCGCCAAAGACCCGTGTCCTCTATGCACGCGGCTCGGACGTCATGAAAGGAGCCGACTCGCCATGGGGGGATAAGCCGGACGATGGATTCGGCGAGGCCATGGCCGCGGCGGAGAGCGCCGACGTCGTGGTGATGGCGCTGGGCCTGAACAATCGCGTGGAGGGAGAAGAGGGCTCTGCGGCGAGTTCCGAGTGGAGCGGTGACAGGGTCACCATCGAGCTGCCGGCCCTCCAGCGCCAGCTCTTCGAAGCGGTTGCAGCGAAAGGCAAACCGATTGTGCTCGTGCTCCTCAGCGGCAGCGCGCTGGCAATTCCGCGGGAGAACTCGGTCTCCCGTGCTGTCCTCCTGGCATGGTACCCCGGTGAGGAAGGCGGGGCCGCGGTAGCCGATGTTCTGTTCGGCGATCACGCCCCCTCGGGAAGGCTTCCCGTTACGTTCGTGGAGTCCGTTGACCAGCTTCCGCCGTTCACAGACTACGCAATGACGGGAAGAACCTACCGTTTCATGGAAGCGGAGCCGCTGTACCCGTTCGGGTTCGGGCTCAGCTATACCGCCTTTCGCTATTCAGGGCTGAAGCTGGAGAAGACCGCCGTGCCGGCAGGCGAGGCGGTCGGACTGACCGTGGAGGTGAGGAATGAGGGAACGCGCGGCAGTGACGAGATAGTCCAGGTGTACCTCACTGACCTGGAGGCATCGGTTCGGGTGCCGCTCCGGCAGCTCGTCGGGTTCGCGCGGGTGCACCTCGAGCCGGGACAGACCCGGGCCGTCGCGTTCAGGATCGAGGCAAAACAGATGTCCCTGATCGACGAGGAAGGACGGCGAATCCTCGAACCAGGCGGATTCCGGGTGTGTGTCGGCGGACGTCAGCCGGACGCGCGGAGCCAATCGCTCACCGGTACAGCCGTGCTGTGCGCCGAGTTCGAAGTTGCGGGAACGCGCCGGGAGCTCGCGTATTGATCGAGCGGCCATCAGGCATTTGACCTATGGCGGCACGGTGCCGAGGCCGAACGTGTGAACCGACCTTCCGCCGGTTCCCCCGCTCGTGGAAAAGGGATACCCTCGGACCATTCATGAGGAGCGCGAGTGTGAGCCCGACCAGCGCGGAGGCCCCCTCCCACAGGGTGATAGGCGTCTTTACCGCCCAGCTTGACGATGCCTACCAGATTGCCGTCTGGCGCGGGATTGAATCCCGCGCCCGGCAGCGCGGGGTCGGCGTTGTCTGCTTCGTGGGTCACAGGGTCGACTCGCCGATTGCCTCGGAAGCGGCGGCGAATGTGGCCTACCGGATCGCCGACGGACGGAACGTGGACGGGCTGGTCGTCGTCTCTTCAGCAATCTCAACTTTTCTCGACCAGGTAGGCACAATGTTCGCCTCCCAGCCGGATCTGCCCCGGGTATCGATCGGGCTCGGCATCAGCGGAGTGCCCAGTGTCACCGCCGACGGGTCCAACGGTGTAAGCGTCCTTGTCAGGCACCTCGCGAAGGACCATCAGCTTTCGCGTTTCTGCCTGATCGGCGGGCCCTCCGGTCACCCCGAGGCCGAGGAGAGGGAACGGGCTTTTCGCGCCACTCTGCGCGAGCTCGCCATTCCGTTCGACGAGCGGCTCGCCGTGAAGGGAACATTCCTGCGAGATTCAGGGAGCGACGCCGCCCGCCAGCTCCTGCGCCTCGGCCTGCCGTTCGATGCTGTTGTCTGCATGAATGATCGGATGGCCCTCGCCGCCATGGGTGTGCTGCGGCAGGCCGGGGTCGCTGTGCCCGGCGATGTAGCAGTGGTCGGTTTTGACGGGATCGAGGAAGGTCGGTATGCCACACCTCCCCTCACCACTGTTGTGCAGCCACTGGATGAGCTCGGCTCCTCCGCTGTGGACGCGCTGCTCGAGCGCATAGAGGGGGGCAGGCCGCTGGGCCGCGTTCTGACGTGCACTCCCGTGATTCGCCAGTCCTGTGGTTGTTCGCCAAAGCGGAACTACGACGCCGACCTCACCGAGCCGCCTCCCACTGCCACGAGTGAAGAGCGGCGCGCAATCGCGGAGATGGTGGCGGCTGCGAGCAGCGGCGATGCAGACGGCTTTATCGCGCAATTCAACGGCGCGCTTGCCGCCACCACCCTGGCAGGAGGAAAGCCGGGAAAATGGAACGGCTATCTCTCGGCCATCCAGCACCTGGTAGAGACCCAGGGGCAGGGGGGCGACCGTACTCCTCCCGGTCTGTTCGAGTTTGCGCGCGTTCTCATCGGAGAATCCGAAAGCAGGATCCAGGCAGCGCGAAGGATTGCTGCCGAGGAAAGGCTGGCGACCTTACGGGCAATCAGCGCGTCGCTGGCCGGGGCTTTCGAGATGCCGGTGATGCTGGCGCGGCTGGAGGCCGGGCTTGTCGAGCTGGAAATTGGCGGCGGTTACATCGCCCTTTTCGAGCAGAGAGACCCGATTTCAGAGTGGTCGCGCCTTGTGATGGCTCCGCGCGATGCGGGGGCCGGGGACCTTCCGGCAGCCGGTATCCGCTTTCACACCATTGATCTCGTGCCGCCGCGAATTGGGCAGTCATGGAGAGAGGGGCTCTGGGTCCTGGAGCCGCTCGTGTTCCAGAAGGAACCCCTTGGCTACATCCTCCTCCCGGGCGGAGCAGCCGAGCCCGCCGTTTACGCCACGCTGCGGGAGCAGGTTGCCAGCGCGCTCAAAGGGGCCCTGCTTCTCGAGCAGGTTCTCACGCATGAGCGGCGCCTGCAGGTGGAGGTGGCGCGCCGTACAGCGGAGCTCACCCGGACAAACAAGGAGCTCACCCAGGAGATCGAACGGCGGATGCGCCTGGAACAGGAGGTCATCCAGATCTCCAACCGCACGATGCAGCGCATCGGCCAGGACCTTCACGATGACCTGTGCCAGCATCTGGCCGGCATCGCGATGCTCGTCTCCGTGCTGCGGGGCGCGCTCTCCGGCTCCGATTCCGCGGCCGTGGCCTCCATCGAGAACATCGGCACCCTGCTTGCCGATTCGATTACGCGCGCCAAGCAGATCGCGCGGGGCTTGTATCCTGCCGGGCTGGAGGAACATGGGATCGTCGCTGCCGTTGAGGAGCTTGTGGAGGCTGCGCGGCGCAACTATCCGGCGGTAATAGATTTTCGCGCGTCACCGGACTTTCGCCTCCCCGGCACGGACCGGGCTCTCCACGTGTACCGCATCATCCAGGAAGCTTTGTCCAACGCGCTCAAGCACGCACGATCGGCCCGGATCGAGGTTCAATTGTACCGCGAAGAACAAGCGGCGGCGAACGGGAGGCGCGGAGAAAGTGAACGCGCGCCGATGCTCGTGGCCGAGGTGACCGACTACGGGGACGGACTGCCGAAGTCGACGACCGGAGAGGGCATGGGGCTGCGCATCATGCGCTACCGCGCGGAAACCGCGGGCGCGGAGCTTCTCGTCGAAAGGCTCAATCCGGGGACCCGGGTCACCTGCAGAATCAGCGGCGGACAGGGAGAACAGTCATGACGAAGCCCCTCACATTTCTCGTCGTGGACGATCACCCTGTCTTCCGGCAGGGGCTCGTCGCACTCATCCGAAGCGACGACCGCTACGAGGTGTGCGCGGAGGCCGGCACGGCCGCGGAGACTCTGACGGCACTGGAGCGCGCGGTGCCGGACATTGCGCTGATCGATATCTCCCTCGTCGGCCAGAACGGCCTGGATCTCGTGAAGACGCTCAAGGCCGCCCACCCTGAGATACTCGTGCTTATCATCTCCATGCATGACGAGGTGATCTACGCGGAGCGGGCGCTGAAAGCAGGGGCCCGGGGCTACGTGATGAAGCAGGAGGCTGCCTCCGTCATGCTTGATGCGATCAAGACCGTCCTCTCGGGAAAAATCTACGTCTCCGCTACCATGCGCGACAGGCTCCTTGAGACCATGTTCAGCGCGCGTGACGAAGCCGATTCGCATTCGGTGGAACGGCTCAGCGATCGGGAGCTGGAGGTCCTGGAGCTTATGGGGCAGGGCTACGGGGCCGCGGAAATCGCAAAGATGCTCAACCTCTCCGTCAAGACGGTGAACGCGTACCGAGACCACATCAAGGAAAAGCTGCGTATCGACGGCGCGGGGGACCTGCGAAGATTCGCCGTCAAGTGGGTCCAGAGCCGGGATAGGTAATAGTTCCTATCCCGGAATTCGAACTTTGTCCGATTTTTGACACACTGCCCATGCGGTAGGCTTGCCGGACCGGCGCGTCAATGGCGGCTTGTCCGGCGCGCCGTATTCGAATGAGGAACAGGAGGAGTTGTATGAGGAAACGTGTTTTCGTTGCTCTGATCGCCGTCGTCTGCTGTCTCGCGGTCGCGGCTCCCGTCATGGCGCAGAATGTCAAGCTGACCATCTGGGGCCGGGACCTTCCGGATGACGACCCCGCGCACGCATACGTGAAGGCGCTCCTGGCAGGCTTCCAGGCGGGCAATAAGGATATCCAGCTGGACTATATCGCTCTGGGAGACCTCGGGCTTGCGGACAAGACAAAGATCACAATGGCGGCCGGTAGCGGCCTCCCCGATATCTTCCAGACCTGGGGCGGATCCACCATGGGCGGCTATGCCGACGCGGGAAGGCTTCTGAATCTCTCCAGCGAGCTGAAGTCGATACCCGGCAGCGCCGCGGCCAGCGGCGCCATGACCTGGAAAGGCAAGCTCTATGGCGTTGCCCCCTTCTTTGCCATCGCCGGAATCTTCGTCAACGAAGGCATTTTTAAAGCGAATGGGCTTTCCGTGCCGACTACCGTGGACCAGTTCGAGAAGGTGGCAGACACGCTCAAGGCCAAGGGCATCCAGCCCTTCGCGTGCGGGGAAGCGGACAAGTGGCCAGGTCTCGCACTGTACATGTATCTGACCAACCGGTACGGCGGAGATATTTTCTCCCTGGCCGCGGCGCGCAAGGCACGGTTCGACAATGAGGCGTTCGTCAAGGCCGCACAGCTTTACCAGAACTGGGTGAAAAAGGGCTACTTCGGTGACAAGCCCCTGGGAGAAAAGTACGGCGACGCACAGCAGCTCATGGCCACCGGAAAGGCCGCCATGCACATCACCGGTTCATGGATGTGCGCCCAGTATTCGAGCAAGGACTTTACCGATCAGACACTCGGATTCTACGCCTTCCCTGAGCTGAAGGGCGGGATGGGCAAAGTGACCGACGTCATGGGAATGACCGACATCGGATTTGCCGCAACAAAGGCAGGGGAAAGCAAGAAGGCGGCAATCGTGCGCTTCATGAAGTACGCCATGAGCCAGGATGCCGCCGCCGCCGAACCCGGCCGTATCAGCGCCGTCCCCGGCGTCAAGGCTCCTTCACCTCTTACGACCATGGCTTCGGCAGTGTTCAGCAAGGCGAAAATGGTCCAGTTCTGGTGGGATCAGAATCTCCCGCCCGCGGTGACTACGCCATTGAACGACACGATCCAGACTTTCTTCCTGGCCGACACGGACGTAAGGTCCTCCCTCACGAAGTTCGAGAGTCTTGCGACCCAGAACATGGGCGCCGTGAAGTAGAGAAATCACGCAGTGAGGGTTTCAGGGGCGAAGGCCGGAACCGGTTTTCGCCCCTTTCTCATTCAAGCGAAGACTGATCAAATGAGACAGCGGAGGTGAGAGCGATGGCGGACCTTGCCAGGGCCGGAGTCGTGTTGCAGCGCGTGAAGCGCAGACAGAAACGCGACGTCGGGCGCGTGGTCTTCATCGCCCTCATGCTTTTACCTGCCATTGCCGCGCTCGGCGTCTACATGTATTACCCCATCGAGCAGACTTTTCACCTTTCGTTCATGCGTTCGGCCGGTCTCGGAGAGGCTGCCTTCAACGGCCTGGAGAACTACAAGTTCCTCTTCGGTAATGACGAGTTCCGCGCCGGGCTTCTGCACGTGTTCCTCTGGGCTTTCTGGAGCGTTCTGATCCAGCTGCCCCTGTCTTTCTTCGTGGCGTTTTCACTCATTGCCTACAGGAACAAGGTCACGCAGCCCCTGCGGGCAATCTATTTCCTTGCCAACATCATGCCGTCCGCCATTACAGCGATGATCGGCCTGTTCGTCTTCTCCAACACCAATGGGGTGCTTGCGGCCTTTGCCCGCAAGATCAACTGGACGTGGCTCGGCAAGATCGACTTCATCGGCGACCCCTCCCTCGCCTTCTGGGCGATATTCATCGTAGCAACCTGGACCTATACCGGGTTTCCCATCGTCTATCTCATGGCGCGGATGGAACAGATTCCCATGGAGATTCGCGAGGCAGCGGAACTCGAGGGCGCGCGGGGCTGGCGCTACGCGTGGCATATCATTCTTCCCATGGTGGCCTACCCGCTGCGCATCCTCGCGGTCCTCATGACAATCGGCAGCCTGAAGCTCTTCGACCTTCCCTACCTCATGACCAGGGGAGGTCCGGGGGACGCCACCAAGACGCTGGGAATCATTCTCTACAATCAGGGGTTCGTGAACTGGCAGTATGGGAGCGCCGCGGCAGTCGGCGTAGTGATATTTCTCTGCTCACTGGTTTTCACCATTGCCCAGTTCTCCTGGCAGGGCAGGGGGGACGTGGAATGAGACAGCTCCGTGGTCCCCGGGTGGACATAGGCGGCATCATCATCACTATCGTCCTGGTCGGCTTTGCGCTCGCTGTCATCGTGCCGCTCATCCTTCCCTTTTTCTTCGTCTTCAAAACGCGCCTGGAATATTCGTACAATCCCTGGAGCCTCCCGAAAGCCATCCGCTGGGACAATTTCATACAGGCATGGAAAACCGTGCAGATCGGCCGCGGCATGCTCAATACGGTTATTGTCTGCCTGGGCGCCATCGCCTGCACAGTGCCTCCCGCGGCAATGGCGGGCTACATTTTCGCCCGGTACAGGAGCAAGGTCACGGAGGTTTTCTTCTATATCATACTTGCAGGCTACTTCGTGCCCATCCAGATGGTCCTGCTCCCGCTCTACAAGATGAGCGTTTCATTTCACATGGCAGATACCCTACCCGGGCTCTTTCTGCCGATGGCTGCTTTCGGCATCTCTTTCTGGACTATGATCTACCGCTCGTTCTTCCGCAGCCTTCCCAGCGAGCTCGCGGAGGCTTCACGGATCGACGGTGCCGGGCATCCCGGCACGTTCTTCCGGATCATGCTGCCCCTTGCCGGTCCTGCCACGGTGCTCGCCTTTCTGCTCGTCTTCATCGGCGCATGGAGCGACTATCTCCTGAGCCTGATCATGATCAACAGCCAGTCCAACTTCACTATGCAGCTCCGTGTTGCCCAGTTCCTCAACGCGTACGGCGTGGACAACATGCCGAGGTACTCTGCGGCGGCCATCATCTCCGCAGCGCCGACTGTCATTCTCTACGCCATCGGGCACCGGTGGGTTTTGAAGGGCACCCTGGCGGGCGCACTGAAGGGATGAATCACACCGGGTACGGTGTGCGCGCTGGGCCAGCGCGAGGCCCGCACACACACCGAACAACAACACGCGCACGCACCTTTGCCGTCTCATCCGAGTCTCCAGCCGGTACGCGCGCGCGCCACTTCCACGCCGTCCCCGGCCCGCACAATGGCGTGAGCCTTCCGGATCGGGTCCTCGGTCCGAGTCCGCACCACAACCGAGCCGGGGTGCTGTGTTTCCGCAAGAAAGTCCATGTCGAGGCTCGTGAGGATCCCCAGGCTCCGGGCGGCAACCCCTTCCACCACCCACTCGGCGTACCTGCTGTTGTTCACGTGCTGGTTGACGTCAAGATCGCTCCAGCGCACGGTGATCGTACTCTCGCTTTCCGGGGAGGCGCATTGCGCCAGCTTCTCCAGGTCCGCGGCAAAGGCCCGCGGCACGGCACTCGTATCTGGTGGATCGAAGATGCCCTGGATCCGAACGGGGCGTCGGGAGCGGGTGTCCAGGATGAGCCACGCGCTGACCGCGGAGGCAAGAATTGCGTCCTGCGCATCCCGCACGGTGAAGTCCCTCAAGGCGAACAGCCTGTCGATTCCAGAAGGCCATGTGCGGACTGTCACCTGTTCCCCGTTGGCAGGGAGACGGTGTATCTGCACGCGCAACCGGGAAAGCACCCACGTCAGCTGCCTTTGCAGCAGGTCCTGGACCGAAACACCGAGAGCCCGCGCGTGGTTGCCTGCAGCCTCCTGGAGGAAATCGCAGAGGCTTCGCAGCGCCAGCGTCCCATTCGCGCCGGTTTCGAAGACCCGCACGCTGAATGTGTCTGTCCAGGTAATATCCTGCGGGGGGTTCGTCTGCACCATCCGACAGTATCTTCGGGCCGGCCCAAGGTCAACCGATCCCGTGCGCGCAAGCGCCGTCCTGAAAGAACGAACCGGCATATGCGCACGTTCGCGCACGACGCCGCGGATGCGCGAACTTGCATGCCCGCAGGGGATTCACTACACTAATAGGGCATCATGCTCGCTCAGGAACTTCTCGTGCTCCTGCGGACTTTCGCGCTGCGGAACAGGAGCGCAACGGTCGATCTCCACCAATTCCTTGCCGCAATGCCCAAGGGTCAGGCGCAGCCGGCAGAGGTCGATGCCGCGGTGGCCGAGCTTGCGGAGAAGTCGGCACTCGTCGTCTCTGCGGAGGACGGGAAGCCACGCATCGTGTCCTTGTCGGATTTTCACGTCACCGCGCTGGTGGACGCCTATCGGCAGCTTTCCATGGATGCCGCGCATCCGTTCCCGAAGGAGGAGACGGCGCCCGTGCCGGTCCCCGCAGGGCAGCTCATCAGGGCGGATGTGAAGAGCCAGCTCGGCGCCCTGCTGGACACGAGCGGTCCCGACATGAAAGGCATTGTCAAGATCGAGTTTCCCGAGGGGGTGGACTCACTCATCGTGCCCCAGGAATGCGTGGGCACTGACCTCATCGACGTCGCTGTTGCGAAGGTCAGCCGCTATCTCCAGGAAGGGAAGAACGCCTCGTATTCGGAATCGAAGCTTTCCGGTCTGATGCGGGGAAACGCGCCGCTGGTTCACCAGTCCATGGAGGACCTCGTCACCCGGCCTAAGAAGGCGGCAAACTCGGTCCTCTCCCCTTCTGATTTCAGCTTCCGGTTCTGGACGCACCTCTCCAACGTCATCCTTCAGGATATCCGCGCAAAGGCGGACAAGACGGACCTGGACCATGGCGCCTGCCAGGCGGCATACCTCCTCGGGTATACCGTTTTTCACAAAAAGGGCACGATCCAGCGCGAACAGGAGTGGACGGCAGACAGAAAGAACCTCGAACAGCAGGTGCGCAAGGCGCCTTTTGTCTTCGGGTTGCAGGACCTTTACGATCTGAAAGACGAAAAAGGCGTCACCTATGTCAGAAGCACGGGCAGGATTTCATCCATGCCTTCCTGAAGGAAAAGACCAGACAGGCCGGGGAGGAGGCCGTTCCCTTCCTGGTGCGTGTGCACGCGGCCGCGCAGAAGAAGGATTACTTCATTCAAAGGGACTTCATCGTCCCGGTTTTCCTGAAAAAGCTGGGGGAAGCGGCGGAGGAAATTCGAACCGCCTACGTGCAGGAATGGACAGACGAGCTGCGCCAGGACCGCACGCCTGCCGTCACGAAAAACGATGCCTCGTTCCGCAGGGACGCCGAGATGCGGGTGAAGCAGGGGTATCCGCTTTTGACCGCACTTTCAAACGGCAACCTGCTTTTCGCCGCGGGTGAGGTAACCAAGGTCACGGACTCGGCGAAGGCGGAGCTCGGCAAATGCTTCGCCGTGGAAAACATCCTGCGGCCGTTCGACGAGCTGCTGGGTTTGTCCCGCGCGTTCCTGCTGAAGAACGCCCGCATGTATCTTCCGTTCTGGATGACGATGCCAGTCCTGAGCGGAGTACTCAGGATTTTCCGCAGACTGTCGCGCGGAGGAAAAGCGGAGCGCAAAGCGGAACCCGACAAGAAACCCGCGGCGGCACGGCCGGCACAGGGGGAAACAGCAAATGTCGCGCAGGCCGCGCCGGCAGAAGCCGTGAAGAGCACGCATACGAAAGGCGATCTCCTGGCCTACAGGCGGAG
>Ga0265338_10002317_pt1 | contig 28850 bp, 27 predicted proteins | sample 42126metaG_FD_193579 | JGI IMG/M metagenome (GOLD analysis project Ga0265338, IMG submission 193579) | Rhizosphere microbial communities from Carex aquatilis grown in University of Washington, Seatle, WA, United States - 4-21-26 metaG | ecosystem: Host-associated > Plants > Roots > Rhizosphere...
CGCGTTCCCGCGCCCGACGAGGCCATGCTGGTTTCCGGCGGCCGTTACGGACTCAAGGACTCGCCTTTCCGGGTTGTTACCGGGCACGGCGCGTTCGTCATGCCAGGTTTCCGCAAGGCCCGTTACCTCACGCTCTCCATGCAGGAGGCCGAGGTGTCGGAGACCTGCGTAACCAAGCAGGGCATCTCGCTGAACGTCCGCGCGGTGATCGCGTTCAAGGTCGGCAACGACCCGGACTCGATCGTCAACGCCGGCCAGCGGTTCCTGTCCGACCAGGACCAGATGTCGGTCCTCACCGGGCGCATCTTCGCCGGCCACCTGCGCTCGATCATCGGCTCGATGACGGTCGAGGAGATCGTCACCGAGCGGCAGAAGCTGGCCACCGAGGTGCTGGACGGCTCGAAGCAGGAGATGGGCACCATCGGCCTGACCGTCGACTCGCTGCAGATCCAGTCGATCGACGACATGGGAGCCGGGTACATCGCGGCGATGGCCGCGCCGAACAACGCGGCGATCCAGCGGCAGGCCAAGATCGCGCAGGCAGCCGCCGACCAGGCCGCCGCCGAGGCACAGCAGGCGTCGGTCCGCAAGCAGGCGGAGTTCGCCCGCCAGACCGCGGTCGTGCAGGCGCAGTACAAGGCGGAGATCGACAAGGCCCAGGCGATGGCGGCCCAGTCCGGGCCGCTCGCCCAGGCCGAGGCGCAGCGGGCGGTCATCGCCGCCCAGGCCGAGCTGGCGGAGCACCAGGCCGGGCTGCGCCAGCAGCAGCTGGTGTCGGAGGTGATCAGGCCGGCCGAGGCGGAGGCCGAGCGGGTCAAGATCATCGCCAAGGCCGAGGCGGAGCGCACCCGGATCGCGGCCGAGGCCGCCGCGTCGAACAACCGGGTGGCGCTCGACCAGATGCTGATCGCCCAGCTCCCGCAGATCGTCAAGGAGGCGGCCGAGGGCCTGCGGGGCGCCAACGTGACGGTGCTCAACGGCGCCGACGGGCTCAGCGAGATCGCGGCCGGACTGGTCAGCCAGGGGCTGACCATCCTCGAGTCGGTGCGCAGGGGCGTCGGCGTCCCCGCGATCGGCGGCGACCAGGCTGCTCCCGGCAGCAACGGCAAGGGGCCGTCGGCCGCGTAAGCCCTGAGCGAGGATGGCGGCCAGCCCGGCGGCGGCCGAGTTCTCCGGCAGTGCCGCGTGCACCAGCTCCACCCGGTGCCCCAGCCGCGGCGTCAGCACCGGAACGGCGGTGACACCCTGCTGCAGCGCTCGTCGCGGCAGCAGGGTCAGCCCGTGCCCGTCGGCGGCCAGCCGGAGCAGCGTGCTCGTGTCCTGCCCGGTGTAGCTGAGGGCAGCCCTGAACCCGGCCGTGCCGGCGTGCCTGCGAACCTCGGCCAGCGGCGGGGCGATGTCGTCGGCGGCGATCCAGCGCGCGTCGGCCAGGTCGGGCAGCCGCAGCCCGCGCCGCCCGGCCAGCGGATGCCCGGCGGGCAGCACGACCAGGACCGGTTCCTCGGCCAGGCCGACGGCGCTGACCGGGGCCAGTTCCGGGAGCGGGTCGCCGGGAGCGGTCAGGCCGTCGGTCAGCGCCAGGTCCAGGTCGCCGCGGGCAACGCCTGCGGCAACCTCCTGACGGGTCGCGGTGTGCACGGTGACGGCGAGCCGGGGCATCCGCCCGCGCAGCGCGGCCAGGGCCGCCGCGAGGGAGAAAACGGCCCCCGCGAGCGGGGTCAGCCCGACGCTGAGCGCGGCCGCGGGCGCCGCGGTCATCCGGGTCACGTCGGCCCGGGCGGCGTCCAGGCGGAGCAGGATGGGCCCGGCGTGCTCCAGCAGCCGGGCGCCGGCCTCGGTCGCCGCGACTGGGCGACGGGTGAGCAGCCGGGTCTTCAGGTCGCCTTCCAGGGCGGCGATCTGCTGGGAGACGGCAGCCTGGGTATAGCCGAGTTCGGCCGCCGCCGCGGAGAAGGAACCGAGCCGGGCCACCGCGACGAACGTTCTGAGCAGTTGCAACTCCACCCGATAAGTGTGGCTTATGGGAAGACAACAAATCATCGTTGGCGCTTAACGACACCTGCCCGCGACCATGAAGGCATGACACAGCACACCCCCCGGGTCGCGCTCATCGGCGACCGGTCAGCCAACGTCAGCGCCCACGCCCGCATCCCGGCCATTGTCGACGCGCTCGCCCGCCGCGAGTCCATCGCGCTCGACCCTTACTGGATCGCGACCCCGGACGCGGCCGAGTGCGAGCTGGACGGGTTCGACGCCATCTGGCTGGCCCCGGGCAGCCCATACGAGAGCGCGGCCGGGGCCATCGCCGCCGTGCGCACCGCCCGCGAGCGGCGCATACCGTTCCTCGGCACCTGCGGCGGCTTCCAGTACGCGCTGCTCGAGTACGCGCGCAACGTCTGCGGGCTCGCCGGCGTGCAGAACGCCGAGGTCACGCCGGACGCCGACGAGTACCTCATCATCCCGCTCGAGTGCTCGCTCAAGGGCCACGAGGAAGCCGTGATGGTGGTGCCGGGCACCCTGGCGGCGAAGGTCTCCGGCGCGGGCCGGCGCACCGAGCGGTACCACTGCAGTTACGGGCTGAACCCGCGCTACCTGGAGCTGCTGACGGCCAGCGGCCTGCGGTTCAGCGGCTTCGACGACGCGGGCGACGTACGGGTCGTCGAGCTACCTGAGCACCCGTTTTTCATGGGCACCCTGTTCCAGCCGGAGCTGCAGGGCGACGGCACCCAGCCGCACCCGGTCATCCGCGCGTTCGCCGCCGCCGCGCTGGAGCGGGCCGCATGGCTAGCTTCCTCGTCGTGACCCCGGCCGGGGACAAGCCGATCGCGCCGCCCGGCTGACACGGGTCAGCGACCCGGGTCGCGCAGCAGGATGAAGTTGTTCGCGGTCACCCTCATCACCAGGTCGCCGCCGGTGTTGAGCAGCTCGGCCAGGGTGGTCACGATGCCCCGGTCAGGCTTGCTGGCCGACCGGCGGGCCTGCTTCACGGTCGCGCGGACATGCAGCGTGTCGCCCGGCCGGACCGGCCTCGGCCAGCGGATCTCGTCCACCCCCGGAGAGCCGATGCTGCTCTCCGGGCTGACGTAGTAGTCGACCAGGTGGCGCATCATCATGCTGGTGGTGTGCCAGCCGCTGGCGATCAGCCCGCCGAACGGCCCGTCCTTGGCCGCCACCGGGTCGACGTGGAACGGCTGCGGGTCGTACTGCCGCGCGAAGGCGATGATGTCCGCCTCGCTCAGCGTGAAGGTGCCGCAGTCGATCACCGTCCCCGGCACGTAGTCCTCGAAGTACCGGGTCACCCGTTCAGGTTGCTCAGTCACGTCCGCCAGTATCCCAGCGGCCAGGTCAGGCGGCGCGCGGCGGGCGATTTCTGTCCGCCCAACGAATCGTCTGCCCGTATTTGATCACGGCCAGGTCACGGAAAAAATCAGTTTGCCTGCGAAGCGGAATGCCGCCCTGCCATAGTTCCAGTCAGCGGTTCACACGGGACGAAAGCGCTGAAAAGTCAGCAGATCACCGCAAACCGCCGTCTTGCGGGCGAGCACTTGAGCGGCTCGTCCGTGCACGCAGGCCCGCCGAGAGGCACGACAGCCGCGTAGGCCGGGCGAGGCACCAATCTCGGGGAGACAATGACTGCTCGGCGCACCGGCCGCGGGCCGATGAGGATTCGGCGCAGGGGACGGCACAGCACCCCTTCGCAGGTGGAGAAGGTGGCGCAGCAGGCGGGCAGGGCCGCCCCGGCGGTCGCCATCGCAGGCGCGGTGGTGATGTCGCCCCAGGCGACCCACGCATTCGCGGCCACGCCGACCACCGTGAGCCACCAGGCACCCGCGGGCCATCAGTCGGCCAGCGCCGCGACCGCGACCGCGGCAACGCTCGACTCGTTCCAGACCCGTACCGTCACCGTCGCCGCGGCCAGCACCGCGCGGCACGCCGCTGCCGCCAAGAGCACCGTCTACCGGGTCCGCGGCGGGGACTCGCTGTCCCAGATCGCCAGCCGCTTCTATCACAACGCCGCCGCGTGGCAGTACCTCTACCACGAGAACGCGAAGAAGATCTCCGACCCGAACCTGATCTACCCGGACGAGACCATCCTCGTCCCGGCCACCGTGCCCGCGCACTACGCGGTCACCGACTACGTGCCGCGCCATGCCAAGCCGGCCGCCCCGGTCGCCGCCAAGCCGGCCGAGCGGAGCAAGGGCAGCGGCTACGCGGCCATCGGCGGCCCCGCCAGCGGCGGCTCGGTGGTCGTCCAGACGGCCGCGCACGGCGGTCAGTACAGCTGCTCGGGCCTCGAGCGGATCTGGGAGCAGGCGGGCGGCAGCCCGGCCCACGCCTTCATGGCAGCCGAGATCGCGATGGCCGAGTCCGGCGGCAACCCGAACGCGGTCAGCCCGACCGACGACTTCGGCCTCTGGCAGATCAACGGCTCCAACGGCGCGCTGGCCACCCTCAACGCGTACCAGAACGCGAGGTCGGCCGTCATCCTGTCCGACAACGGCACCAACTGGTACCCGTGGACCACCTACACCAGCGGCGCCTACGGGGGCCGCTGCTGAGGATCAGCGGGCCGCCAGCGTCTCCTCGATGCCGAGCCTGGCCAGCTCGTCGGCCCGCTCGTTGCCCGGGTTCCCGTTGTGCCCCTTGACCCAGTGCCAGCTCACCTGGTGCGGCTCCATCGCCGCCACCAGCCGCTGCCACAGGTCGACGTTCTTCACCGGCTTCTTGGCCGCGGTCTGCCAGCCCTGGCGCTGCCAGCCGGGCAGCCACTTGGTGATCCCGTCGAGCACGTACCGGCTGTCGGTGTATAGCTGCACCGGCATCGGCCTGGTCAGCGCCTCAAGCGCGGAGATGGCGGCCAGCAGCTCCATCCGGTTGTTGGTCGTGGCGCCCTCGCCGCCGTGCAGCTCCCGGATGGTGGCGCCGTACTCGAGCACGGCACCCCAGCCGCCCGGTCCGGGGTTGCCGCTGCACGCCCCGTCGGTGTGGATGGTCACCAGATGGGACGGGGAGCCGCCCCCCCGGGCGGTGGCTGCCTCAGTCATGACCGAAGGCTACCGCCGCGCCGCCGGCCTGCCGCTAACATCCGGATTCATGAGCATTGCGGAGCTTGTCCTCGTTAACGGGAAAATCCGGACACCTGCCCATCCGTCCGGTTTCGCCCAGGCGGCCGCCGTCAGCGGCGGCCAGCTCGCCCGCCTCGGCCGGGACGACGAGATCCGCGACCTCATCGGCCGGTTCACCCGCGTCATCGACCTGCGCGGCCGGCTGGCCATCCCCGCGTTCGGCGACGCCCACGTGCACCCGGTCCAGGGCGGCCTCGAATCGCTGCGCTGCGACCTGACCGGCTACCGGACCCGGGCCGGGTACCTCGCCGCGGTCGCCGCGTACAGCGAGCGGCTGCCGCCGGCCGCCTGGGTGCTCGGCGGCGGCTGGTCGATGCCCGCCTTCCCCGGCGGCACCCCGGTCGCGGGCGACCTGGACGCGGTAACCGGCGGGCGGCCCGCCTTCCTGCCCAACCGCGACCACCACACCGCCTGGGTCAACAACGCCGCCCTGGCGCTGGCCGGCGTCACCGCGCGCACCCCCGACCCGGCCGACGGGCGGATCGAGCGCGACCACGCGGGCAACCCGGCCGGCGCCCTGCACGACGGCGCCATGCGGCTGGTCGCCGATCACGTGCCGCCGCCCACCGGGCCAGAGCTGACCGCGGGGCTGCTGGCCGGGCAGCGGCACCTGCACTCGCTCGGCATCACCAGCATCCAGGACGCCTGCGTGGGCGACGCGGGCGAGATCAGCATCCCCGACGCTTATCCCACCTATACCCGGGCCGCCGCCGACCGGCTGCTGACCTGCCGGGTCACCGGCGCGCTGTGGTGGGACCGGCACCGGGGGCTCAGCCAGCTCGACACGCTGCAGGAGCGCCGCGAGCAGGCCGACGGCGGCGGCTACTTCCGCGCCACCTCGGTCAAGCTGATGCTCGACGGCGTGTGCGAGACGTTCACCGCCGCCATGGGCTCGCCCTACCTGGACGGCCACGGCCACCAGACCGATCACTCGGGCTCACTGTTCATCGAGCCCGGCGAGCTGGCGGAGGCCGCCGCCAGGCTGGCCGACCTCGGCTTCCAGATGCACTTCCACGCGATCGGGGACCGGGCGGTCGCCGCCGCGCTTGACGCGCTGGCGGGCCTGGCGGCGGGGCAGCGGTCGGCCGGGCGGCACCACATCGCCCACCTCCAGTTCATCAGCCCGGCCGACCTCGAACGGTTCGCGCAGCTCGGGGTAACCGGCAACTTCCAGCCGCTGTGGGCGTGCAAGGACGAGCAGAACGACAAGCTCACCCTGCCGTTCGTCGGGCTCCAGCGAGCCAACTGGCAGTACCGGATCGGCTCGCTGCTGCGGCTGGGCACCCGGATCGCCTTCGGCAGCGACTGGCCGGTGTCCAGCGCCGACCCGCTCCAGGAACTGCACGTGGCGGTCAACCGGATGCTGTCACCGCGGCTGGGCGACCCGGACTCGGCCGAGACGACCAACCCGCTGCTGCCGGCCGAGGGGATCGGGGTGGACGCCGCGATCGACGCCTTTACCCGGGGCGTCGCCTACGTGAACCACGAGGAGGACATCGCGGGCACGCTCGAACCAGGCAAGGTGGCCGACTTCGCGGTCCTCGACCAGGATCTCTACACCGTCGGGGCAAGCGAGATCGGCAGCACCTCGGTCGCGCTGACGATCGCGGCCGGCCAGGTCGTGCACGGTGACGAATAAGGGGCCGGGCAGCGGAGCCGGCCGCTCCCGTTCGCGATGACGGGGCGGAAACCGGGCGGCGACACGCGGGTGAACACCCCTGCCCCGCCCGTGACCACCGCTGCTTCGTATGTTGTATTTAGAGGGTGTTCAACGTGCTGCCATCGCCTGGGTCACAAGACCCCGCAGATCTCGACCTGCTCGCCGGGCTCCGGGTAGTAGACAACGACGACGACGATCCGGTCCTGCTGTGGCCGGACGGGACACCGGTGGACACCTGGCGGGAGGAATACCCGTACGACGAGCGGCTGACCCGCGACGACTACGACCGTCACAAGCGCCTGCTCCAGATCGAGCTGGTCAAGCTGCAGAACTGGGTGAAGGACACCGGCCAGCGGATCGTCATCGTCTTCGAGGGACGGGACGCGGCCGGCAAGGGCGGCACCATCAAGCGGTTCACCGAGCACCTGAACCCGCGCGGCTGCCGCGTGGTGGCGCTGGAGAAGCCGACCGAGCGCGAGCGCACCCAGTGGTACTTCCAGCGCTACGTGACGCACCTGCCGTCGGCCGGGGAGATCGTCATGTTCGACCGCTCCTGGTACAACCGGGCCGGGGTCGAACGGGTGATGGGTTTCTGCACCCCGGAGGAGTACCTGGAGTTCATGCGGGAGGCGCCGGAGTTCGAGCGGATGCTGGTGCACTCCGGGCTGAACATGACCAAGTTCTGGTTCTCCGTGACCCAGTCCGAGCAGCGCACCCGGTTCGTCATCCGCCAGGTCGACCCGGTGCGCCAGTGGAAGCTGTCCCCGATGGACATCCAGTCCCTCGACAAATGGGACGACTACACCGAGGCTAAAGAGGCGATGTTCTTCTACACCGACACGGCCGACGCGCCGTGGACGGTGGTGAAGTCCAACGACAAGAAGCGCGCCCGGCTCGAGGCCATCAGGCACATCCTGGAGCGGTTCGACTACGAGGGCAAGGACGAGGAGATCGTCGGCAAGCCGGACCGGAAGATCATCGGACCGCCGGCGCTCCTGTCGGAGCAGCGGACGGACCAGACATTCACGAGGCTGTGAGGCGTATGTCAGTCACCGGCACACCCGTCACCGAGATCACCAGCGAAGCGGAACTGCGCGAGGCGCTCGGCGGCCACGCCAGCGGGCGGGCGGTCACCAAGGAGCGGACCTCACTCCACCCGCTGCAGGTCGAATGGCTGCAGGCGGCGCCGTTCTGCGTGCTCGCGACCGCCGACGCCGACGGCAACTGCGACGCCTCGCCCAAGGGCGACCCGGCCGGGCACCTCATCCACGTGCTCGACCCGACCACGATCGTGATCGCCGAGCGGCCGGGCAACAAGCGGGCCGACGGCTACCTCAACGTGCTGTCCAACCCGCACGTCGGGCTCATCGCGCTCATCCCCGGGCGCAGCGACACGCTGCGGGTCAACGGGCGGGCGCGGCTCATCCGGGACGCGCCCTGGTTCGACGACCTGGCGGTCCGGGGCAAGCGGCCGGTGCTGGCGCTGCTCATCGAGGTCGACCAGGTCTTCTCGCACTGCCCCAAGGCGTTCCTGCGGTCGGGCCTGTGGCAGCCCGCGTCCTGGCCGCCGGCCGAGGCGATGCCGTCGGTGGCGGCGCTGTGCAAGGTGGTGCAGAACCCGCCGGAGAGCCTGCGGGAACTCGAGGAGCACTACGCCGAGGCGCACTACACGAGCCTGCTCTACTGAGGGCCGGCTGCCGCGCGCCGGTCAGCGGTACCGCGCCCACAGCTCGGGGATGCTGACGCCGAGGTCGAGCAAGAGGCCGCGCAGCAGCGGGACGGAGATGCCGATCACGTTGTTGTGATCGCCGTCGATCGAGTCGACCCACCAGCCGCCGAGGCCCTCGATGGTGAACCCGCCCGCCATGCTAAGCGGCTCCCCGGTGCCGACGTAGGCCGAGATCTCGGCCTCGGTCGGCGCGCCGAACCGCACCGTGGTCGCGCCCACCGCCGTCACCTGGCGGCCCTCCGCCACGTCGATCACGCAGTGGCCGGTGAACAGCGTGCCGGACTGGCCGGACATCTGCCGCCAGCGCTCGGCCGCCTCGGCCGCCGACGCGGGCTTACCGTACGCCCGGCCGTGCAGGTCGAGCATGGAGTCGCAGCCGATGACGAGGCCGTCGCCGACGCCAGCGGCCACCGCCGACGCCTTGGCCGTCGCCAGCAACAGGGTCAGCTCCTCGGTGGTAGGCGCGGAGTAGGCGTCCTCGTCCACCCCGCTGACGATGACCTCGGGACTAATCCCGGCCGCACGCAGCACAGCCAGCCGGGCGGGGGAAGCGGAAGCGAGAACAACACGCACGGCGCATAACCTTATGGCATGCGTTTCGGCCTTGTCGGTACCGGATACTGGGCGAAGATCAACCACGCACCCGCCCTCGCCAGCGCGCCCGGCGCGGAACTGGCCGCCGTGTGGGGCCGCGACCCCGCCGCCGCGGCCGCCCTCGCGGCCGAGTACGGCGCCGCCAGTTACCAGGACTTCGGAGCGTTCCTCAGTCACGTCGACGCGGTCGCGTTCGCGGTGCCGCCGCACGTTCAGGCGCCGCTGGCGGTGCGCGCGGCCCAGGCCGGCAAGCACCTGCTGCTTGAGAAGCCGGTCGCGTTCAACGTCGCCGACGCGGACAAGGTCGTCGCCGCCGCCGAGGAAACCGGGGTCAGCTCGGTCGTCTTCTTCACCTGGCGGTTCAACACCGAGATCCGCGCCTGGCTGACCGACGCCCGGGCCCGCGGCGGCTGGTCGGGCGAGGGCTGGTCGGGCGGGGCGGCGATCTGGCTCGGCAACTCGCTGCAGGCCGGCAACCCGTTCAACACCTGGTGGCGTCGGGAAAAGGGCGCGCTGTGGGACCTCGGGCCGCACCTCGTCGGCATGCTCTGGGCCTGCCTCGGACCGGTCACCGAGGTGACCGCGGTACCCGGCCAGGGCGACATCGCGCACTTGGTCCTGCGGCACGAAGCCGGCCGAACCTCCACCGTGACCACCACCCAGAGCGCGCCCGAGGCCGCGGCCGGCGTCACCGTCTTCGTCTGGGGCGCGGCGGGCCGCTCGGTCATGCCGGTCGAGCTGGTCGACTCGGTGGCCGCCCTGCGCACCGCCGTGGCCGAGCTCATCGCCGGGGCGGAGCCCGGAACCGCACCCGGGGACGGGTGGCCGGCGCAGCCGTGCGACGCCCGCTTCGGCCGGGACATCACCCGGGTACTGGCGGATGCCGAGGCGCAGCTGGGGACCGGTTCCGGCTGAACCAGGCAGAAAGTCCCGCGGCGACCACCCGGCCCCCTGTACCTACCCGCGCGGATACACCTAGGCTTGACTGATATGAGTAGCTCGCCAGCCGCCAGGGAACCGCGGAACCTGCGCGCCTCCGACTCCGACCGGGAAACTGTCGCCGAGGTGCTGCGGCAGGCCGCTGGTGACGGCCGGCTGACCATGGACGAGCTCGACGAGCGGCTGGACGCCGTATACGCGGCGAAGACCTACGCGGAGCTTGAGCCGATCACCCACGACCTGCCCGATGCCGGGTCCGTGGCCCCGCCCGCCGTCTCGGCCGCCGCGGCCGGCGACCCGGCCAGGTTCGGCGGCGAGCCGACCTCCGGCGGCGCGGTCGCCATCCTCGGCGGGTTCTCCCGCAAGGGCGACTGGACGGTACCCAGGGAGTTCACCGCCTTCTGCTTCATGGGCGGCGGCGAGATCGACCTGCGCGACGCCAGTTTCGCCGAGCGCGAGGTAACCATCCGCATCTTCGCGTTCATGGGCGGCTGCGAGATCATCGTCCCCGAAGACGCCACCGTGCGGGTGACCGGCGTCGGCATCATGGGCGCGTTCGAGCACACCGGCGCCGGCCCCGGCGCCCCCGGAGGCCCGGTGATCACCGTCAACGGGGTGGCCTTCATGGGCGGGGTGGACGTCAAGCGCCGGCCGACCATGCAGGACTACCGGGACGAGCGGCAGCTACGCGCCCAGGAGCGGCAACTGCGGATGGAAGACCGGCGAGCCCGGCTTGAAGCAAAGATGCAGGACAAGCGGGAGCGGTTCGAGGCCCGGCAGGACCGGCGCGGCGACCGCCGGCACCAGTACTAGTCCGGGCGCAAAAGGCCGGCCCGCCGGATATAAGGTATGCACGCCAGGTACCAGCAATGCGTGGAAATGAGGCACGCCGCGGTGAGCTCGAGCGAGGCAGCAGCGCCTGCAGGGGATGACGGCACGGTAAGCAAAACCGGGACGCTTCCGTTTGACGTCACCATCGCGCACCAGGCGCGGATTTACAATTACGTGCTCGGCGGCAAAGACAATTACGCGGCTGACCGGGCGGCCGCCGAAGCGATGATGAAGGTTTATCCCGGGCTGGCCTCCGACATGCGGGCGAACCGGGCGTTCCTCGGGCGGGTGGTCCGTTACCTGGCCGGCGAGGCCGGGATCCGCCAGTTCCTCGATATCGGCACCGGTATCCCCGCGCCGGGCAGCACCCACGAGGTCGCGCAGGCGATCGCGCCCCAAGCCCAGATCGTCTACGTGGACTACGACCCGGTCGTGCTCGCACACGCCCGGGCACTGCTGACTAGCAGCGGAGGCGGCACGATCGGCTACATCGACGCCGACCTGCGAGACACCGGCACGATACTCGACCAGGCTGGGCGCCTCCTCGACTTCAGCCAGCCGGTGGCGGTCACGCTGCTCGCGATCCTGCACGCCGTACCCGACGCTGACGACCCGCACGCGGTCGTAGCCAGGTTGCTTGACGCCGTGCCGGCCGGCAGTTACATCGCCGTCTCGCACCTGGCGGCGGACCGCATCACCCCGGATACGAGAGACGCGGTCGGGGGCGTCACCAACCGCATGGTCAAGCAGCAGGTCTCTTACCGCAGCCGGGAGCAGGTGGCACGGTTCTTCGACGGGACAGACCTGGTGGAACCCGGGCTTGTGCCAGCAGAGGAATGGCGGCCAGCGCCTGGCGAGGGCGGCCAGTCATCGCTGTGGTGCGCTGTGGGCCGCAAACGCTGACGCGCCGGCCGACTACCGCCAGCCGAGCGCGGGCGCGACGTGGGTCAAGATCGCCTCGATGACGTGCGCGTTGTACTCAACGCCGAGCTGGTTGGGCACGGTGAGCAGCAACGTGTCGGCGGCGGCGATGGCCTCGTCCTCCCTGAGCTGCTCGACCAGCTTGTCCGGCTCGGCCGCGTAGCTGCGGCCGAAGATGGCCTGGTTGTCCGCCTCGATGAAGCCGACATGGTCCTCGTCCTGGTTGCGGACGCCGAAGTACGACCAGTCGCGCTGGTCGGTCAGCGCGAAGATGGAGCGGCTGACCGAGACCCGCGGCTCCCGCTGGTGCCCGGCCTGCTTCCAGGCGTCACGGAAGGCCTGGATCTGCTCGGCCTGCTGGACGTGGAACGGCTTGTCCGACTCGTGGCTGATCAGGGTCGAGCTTTGCAGGTTCATCCCCTGCTCGGCGGCCCACTTCGCCGTCGCCTGCGAGGCGGCGCCCCACCAGATGCGGTCCCGCAGCCCGGGAGCGTGCGGCTCGACGCGGAGCAGCCCAGGCGGGTTGGCGAACATCGGCCGCGGATTCGGCTGGGCAAAGCCCTCGCCCTTCAGCACCTCGAGGAACACCGCGGCGTGCTCCCGCGCCATGTCGGCCTCGGTCTTGCCGTCGGCCGGCCGGTAGCCGAAGTACCGCCAGCCGTCGATGACCTGCTCGGGTGAGCCCCGGCTGATGCCGAGCTGCAGCCGCCCGCCCGCGATCAGGTCGGCGGCGCCCGCGTCCTCCGCCATGTAGAGCGGGTTCTCGTAACGCATGTCGATGACGGCGGTGCCGAGCTCGATCCGCTTGGTACGCGCCCCGGCCGCCGCCAGCAGCGGGAACGGCGAGCCGAGCTGCCGCGCGAAGTGGTGCACGCGGAAGTAGGCCCCGTCCGCGCCGAGCTCTTCGGCCGCGACCGCCAGCTCGACCGACTGCAGCAGCGAGTCGGCCGCCGACCGCACCTGCGAGCCCGGCGAGTCCGACCAGTGACCGAACGAGAGGAACCCGATCTTCTTCATGACTAGTTGAACCGACAACAGTCGGGTGGCATTCCGCCGGGACTCCGCCCGGCTTACCGGTTGCCGTTTGTCCCGACTCGTACCGGGCAGCTTTAGCCTCGGGGCAACCGAGCTGTGGAGGCACTGTGGCTAAGAAGCTGGTAGAACTCCTGATCTGCATCATCCACCCGCTTGCGGTGGTACTCATGTGGATCAACCTGGCGTCGCGCAGGGACCTGTCCACGTTCAGCAAGGTCGCCTGGGCCATCTTCGGGCTGATCCCGCTGGTGCCCTTCATCTACGTGCTGACCGGCGGCGACCTGTTCTAACGGCCCGCCCCGACCCCCGCACCGGCGATTGCCGGTATCAATGTGACACACGAGGCGTACGTCACACTAGGGACTAATACGCCTAACCCTACGTAAGGTGGTAAGCACTTTCTGGCATCTTCAGCCGGATCGTGCGAGTTACGGGGGGTAACAGGTGATGGTTCGCAAGCTGACCGGTGAAGCACTCGGCACCGCTTTGCTGGTCTTCTTCGGCGCGGGCGTGGCGACGCTGATGTTCGGCTTCCACTTTTCCGGTCTCAGTACGGCCGCCGGGGTGGTGGCCACCGCCCTGGCATTCGGGCTGGTGCTGCTGGCGCTCGTGTACGCGCTCGGGCCGGTATCGGGCTGCCACCTCAACCCGGCCGTCACCCTGGGCGCGCTGCTCTCGGGCCGGATCAAGCCGGCCGATGCCGTGGCCTACTGGATCAGCCAGTTCGCCGGCGGGATCGTCGGGGCGCTACTGCTGTGGGCGGTGATGGCGAGCTCACCGTTCTACAGCCGGTCACGGACCGGCCTCGGTGCCGACGGGTGGGGACTGGCGTCGCAGCTCCACATCGGCTTGGGCGGCGCCTTCCTGGTCGAAGTGATCCTTACCGCCGTGTTCGTCTACGTCATCCTGACAGTCACCGGCACGGACCGCAGCTCGGCCACGGCCGGGCTGGTCATCGGCCTGACGCTGACGGTCGTGCACCTCATCGGCATCCCGCTAACCGGGACGTCCGTCAACCCGGCCCGGAGCCTCGGCCCGGCGATCATCGTCGGCGGCACCGCCCTGAGCCAGGTCTGGCTGTTCATCGTCGCGCCGCTGGTCGGCGCGGTGCTCGCGGCCGGCCTGCACCGGCTGATCAACAAGCAGGCGGACACGGCCGGAAAGCCGCGCCCGGTGACCGACAGCGACACGGGGCGCCTGATCACCCGCGAAGGCACGTAGCCGGCCGCCTGCCCGGGAGGAGAAGTCATCCGACTAGGGTGATTACCCCTGGTCGCCGGGAGGTCACGATGAGGTCTCACCTCCGACGGGAGATCGGGACATGCCGCTCAACGAGTACGAGCCGGGGACTGCCTTCCCTGGCGTGATCGGCCGGACGACGGATGAGTCCAGCCCCGCGTGGCCCCGGCCGGTCCGGGCGGCTGCGGGCTCCCCCAACGTGCTGTTCATCGTGCTCGACGATGTCGGGTACGGGCAGCTGGGCTGTTACGGCAGCCCGATCGCGACGCCGAACCTGGACGCGCTCGCCGCGGGCGGGCTGCTGTATACCAACATGCACACCACGGCGCTGTGCTCGCCGTCGCGGTCGTGCATCATCACCGGGCGCAATCATCACGCCAACGCAACGGCGGCGATCAACGAGCTTGCGACCGGGTACCCCGGGTACAACGGCCAGATCCCGTTCGAGAACGGGTTCCTGCCGGAGATGCTGCAGCAGCACGGCTACAGCACCTACATGGTCGGTAAGTACCACCTGATGCCCTCAGAGTTCGAGTCGGCGGCAGGCCCATTCGACCGCTGGCCGCTCGGGCGTGGCTTCGAGCGCTTCTACGGGTTCCTCGGCGGGGACGCCAGCCAGTGGCACCCTGACCTGGTTTACGACAATCACCAGGTCGATCCGCCGCGGACCCCCGAGCAGGGATATCACCTAACCGAGGACCTGGCCGACAAGGCCATCGAGTTCATCGCCGACGCCAAGCAGGTCGCCCCGCACAAGCCGTTCTACCTGCATTTCTGCACCGGCGCGGGCCACGCCCCGCACCATGTCGCCAAGGAATGGGCCGACCGCTATGCCGGCCAGTTCGACGACGGCTGGGACGCCTACCGGGAGGGCACCATCGCGCGGCAGAAGGAACTCGGGGTGCTGCCCGCCGACGCGGAGCTGTCACGCCACGACCCGGACGTTCCGGACTGGGGGTCGCTGTCCCCGGCTGCGCGCAGGCTCGCGGCGCGGATGATGGAGGTGTACGCCGGCTTCCTGTCCCACACCGACCACCACATCGGCCGCCTGCTGGACTTCCTGAGGGAGACCGGCGAATTCGACAACACGCTCATCATGGTCGTATCCGACAACGGCGCCAGCGCCGAGGGCGGCCCGACCGGGACCACCAACGAGCTGCAGTTCTTCAACAACGCGCCCGAGTCGCTCGAGGAAAGCCTGGCCAAGATCGATGACCTGGGCAGCCCGGCCACCTTCAACCACTACCCGTGGGGCTGGACCTGGGCGGGCAACACCCCGTTCCGGCGGTGGAAGCGCGAGACGTACCGCGGCGGCACCTCCGACCCGTTCCTGGTGCACTGGCCGCAGGGCATCAGGTCGCAGGGCGAGGTGCGGACTCAGTACGCGCACCTGGTCGACATGGTTCCCACGGTGCTGGACGCGCTCGGCCTCAGGGCGCCCGCCACGATCAGGGGAGTGACCCAGTCGCCGCTGCACGGAGTCAGCTTCGCCCACTCCTTCGATGAGGCGGACGCCCCGACCCGGCACCGCGTCCAGTACTTCGAGATGTTCGGCCACCGCGCCATCGACCACGACGGGTGGCGGGCGGTGTGCCCGTGGCCGGGACCCTCGTTCGCCGAGGCCGGAAAGCCGTTTGGCGCGCTGATCACCGCCGAGGCACTGACCGACCTTGATGCCGACCACTGGGAGCTTTACCGGGTGGCCGACGACCCGGCCGAGAACCACAACGTGGCCGACCAGCACCGCGACAAGCTCATCGAACTGATCGCGCTGTGGTACGCCGAAGCCGGGAAGTACAACGTCTTCCCCATCGACTCCAGCGCCGCCGAGCGGCTGATGACAGAGCGCCCGCAGGTCGCTGAGCCGAGGGAGCACTACATCCTGCGGCCGCACACCCAGACACTGCCGTTCTGGGTCGCCCCGCGCGTGCTGAACCGACCGCACAGCATCACCGCCGACGCGGAAATCCCAAGAGGCGGAGCCGAGGGGGTACTGATCTGCCAGGGCAGCAATGCCGGCGGGTGGAGCTTCTACGTCCAAGACGACAGGCTGCACTACGCCCACAACTACGTCGGGCGCGCGACCTACCTGGTCTCGGCACCGGACCCGCTCCCGGCCGGCCGGCACCAGCTCCGCTTCGAGTTCGCGCCGACCGGGAAGCCTGACTTCGCGGAGGGCAAGGGCGCCCCGGGCCTGGCCCAGCTCTACCTGGACGGCCAGCTCATCGCCAACACCGAGTTCCCGGTCACCACGCCCATCGCATTCAACCCGGGTGGCCTTACCTGTGGGGCCAACCCTGGATCCGCCGTCACCGGGGCCTACCGGGCGCCCTTCGCCTTCAACGGCACCCTCCACACCGTGACCGTCGACCTGTCCGGCGACCTCATCACCGACACCGACAGCGAGATGCGACTGGCCATGTCTCGCCAGTAGCCCGCCTGACCGGCGCCCTAGTACCGGATCAGGTTGGTGGTCGGGTCGTTGACCGCGACATGAACGTGCGCGGTCGTGTGGTGCGCGCCGTGCCCGTAAGGCGGGTAGCTGCCCCTCGTGTAGCCGTACCACGACTGCGTGAGGGTGACGCTGATCTTGGTGTACCGGTAATTGCTGCCGGTCAGCAGGATGGTGACCGGGCCGTTCCGGTAGCTGCCCATCCGGCCCCAGGCGTACTTGCCGATACCGTCGACCTCGTTCTTACTGACCTTGGTCCACTTCACCGCGTAGAGGCTGCCGTCACCCAGCGGCAGGTTGCCGAACCGGCCCGTGGCCGGGTCGGCGTTCCGCAGCTTGTAGTTCGTAACCTGGTCGTTCACGTTCCGCTCGACCACCACCGCCTTCGACGGCGTGCCCGGCGGGACCGTAGCGGCCCGCGAGACGCCGGCTCCGATTCCCAGCAGGGCAACACTCGCTGCCACCGCGCTCGCAGCCTGCCGCAGGCCGATGTCCGGGTTCATGAGGCACATCGAACCCCGATCACGTTAGGTAATCAAGCTGCCACGCGGCTGGCGCCGGTTAAGGGACCCTCGGTGCCGTCGGGCTCTATGCGCATCCTCTGGATGCACTTACCCCAGGCGATAATCGAACCTTCCAATGATCTTGGCTGCCGAGGCGCTACTTGTCCACAGATCGGTCATGCTCCAGAGCTAGTGGAGGCCGGTGATCTGCTGGCCACCAGGCACTGAGGACTGGAAGAACACTTTCACCGGCTTGTCGGTTGAGTTGCTGAACGCGTGCGGGATACCTGGCGGGACGAACATGAACGCACCCGGGCCGCCGGTGGAGAACGTCTGGCCCGTTGCCGATCTCCACCGGTGCCAGTCACCGACGGCACGGTCGGCCGGCTCGAACGCGAGGACGTCGAGCTCGCCTTCCACCACATAAAAGATCTCTTCGCCGACGGCGTGCACATGCGCGCCGACGTCAAACCCGGGTCCGATGACGACCTCGAACGTCGATGTCGAGGCCGGATAGTCCATGGTCATCTTGACCGTCGCGTCGAGGCGGTTCTCGGATGATCGCGCTGGTCCACGAGCGCCTGGCACTGGCCATAGCCGACCAGACAACCCTCCGGCTGCTAGAGCCGCCGATGCCACTGCAGCCGATTCACCAGCTGATCTCTGGAGCAGCTCCGCCGAAACCGACCCCGGCCACACCTGGCTTCGCCGACAGATCCTGTCCCTGGCCGCCGAACTTTAGGTATCAAATACGGATGCGGCTGGCCAGACGTATTTTTGATCATTTCTTATTTAGCGTCGGGTGCAGCGGCGCCCGCGCGGGCTCGGTCAGGAACATCCCGAATTGCACAAGGTCCTCAGGTGCACGTTTTTTCGCGCGGATTGGCTTGCTGGCTTTAGAGTACGGGCCGCCTCCTATCTTGCCTGGCGACTTCTTATCCTCGTCTCTAGCAGGACTCGCAGCCCTGTCCCCTACGGTACGAGCCAATGACCCTTTTTTGGCTGACTGAGTGGACGCCATGAATGCCTTGGCATGAAAGTTTACAAATTTTCTCTCATTGTCATCCAGCTCGTCAAAACGCTCATTAAGCCTGCGCTTAATCTCGTTGCGCTGAGCTTCGTAGACTGGCCTCACATCGAGGTCCCTGAGCCCCGACTTCCCCGGGTCGTGCGCGACTGTTCGCGCCAGTTCCCCGGGTGCCATCGAGGTCACCGTTATCGATGAGAAGATCGTGACAATCGCACGTTCCGTGTACCCAGGCGTCTTGTCTGGATCTATTTTCAAGAGCCGGACGGTCGCGTCCCGCACCAGGTTGTGCGCGTCGTCCTGCAATGACGTATTAAGGTTAGAGTGCGTGTGCCCGGTTGCCGATCCTTTCGGCGCCGACAGGACGGTTTGCCCGGTGTCTATCCGGAACCCGTCCATGTGTTTCAGTGTCCAGCGGAGAGGCTTGCTGTAGACGGTCTCGCCCTCATGTTTCACGAAATACGATTTCGCCTTGCCCGTCGGAGGAAGCGTGTGCGTACCGTCGCCATTGTCGAAAGCATCGCGCAAGTATTTCAAAGTATCAGTAGTGACAGCCGCCTCATGGCGCCCGTTTCTAACAAATTTACCGCCTTCTTCCTTATGCAGCGTCCACATGGATGGCACGCGCGGATCTCCACCTTTGTGCCACGCATCTGGCTTGAATCCTTTATTCTTCGCCTGACTTTTCGTTAGCGAAGGATCTGCCTCCGGCTGATATACGGGCCGGTCGTCATCGTCGTCCTCTTTCTTGCTCAGCTTCGGTTTTTTTGCTGCTTTCGGAGGCAAGTATCATGCCTCCTCGATGGACAGGGCGCGGAGGTGATAGCCGCACTTGCCGGGGTTACCGCTGGTGATGGGCGTGAGGGTGATGTCGAGCTGGTTCAGGCCGAGTTGCAGGTAGTCGTGATAATCGGTGGACCCGAAGCTCAGGTCCCGCAGCGTGATCGACGACAGGTTGCTCTCGCCGCCTTCAGCCTCGAGGGCGTCGATGTACAAGACGATCTGGTTGTCCTGGTCGCCGTTGACCACGATGGTCATCCGGACGCCCGTGTCTGAGCTTTTCCAGTGCTTCATGAAGAGCTTGTAGGCCGTGCCCGTGTCGAGCAGCTTGAAGTTGACGCTCATGGTCAGCGACGTGCAGTTGTCGGTGAAGGCCGCGGTCAGCGCGGTCTCCGCCGCCGCGAATCCCGCGCCGGCGTCCGCCGGGGTCAGGTGGTCACTGGCGTAGTCCGTCGTGTCGGTGATCAGCAGGTTGTTGCCCGTTGAGATGATCTTGAACGGCTCGGGGTCCGCTGGGGCGGCCGTGGCCGGGACCGGAGGTACCAGGAACTGCCGCGGAACGAACCCGATAATCGCGGACGGGGACGAGTCGGTGTTCAGCAACGGGTCCAGCGCGTAGCGGCACAGGTCGAGCCGCGGGGACTGATAGGTGAAGGTCTGCTTTTCGTTGATCTGCGCGGAGACGGAGTTTCCGCTGACCAGCAGGTGCGTCGCGGTGTAATAGTCCAGCGAGTGCCTGATGACGGTGGTCGAGTCGTCCGCGGGCACGATCCAGCCCGACTTCATGGTGAAGTCGATGCCGAACTGGGACAGCTGGCTGGGCGGCAGCAACTGCTTGCCGTCGCACAAGAGCGCGCTGACGAAGTCCGGCAGGGTGCCCTGGTCGCCTCGGTACTGGACGACGTTCCACGGGTATTCCTGTGCCCATACCCAGGTGACCGAGGGGGCAGCGCCGAGGTAGGAGTAACAGGCCCAGTCCTTCACGCTCATCGAGTCGTCGGAGGTTAGCTGGCTGTTGCCGCCCGCCTCGCTGCCGTTGAGTACCGACGTGTTGGCGTCTGATCCCCTCGTCCAGTCGTGGCTGAGGGTCGCGCTGGCCATCGGGTCCCACCCGGAGAAGCCGACCGTCACCGAAGCGCCGTAGGTGTTGGACTGGGACGTGGACGACCCGCTGGCGTGCTGGAGCGTCGCTGTCTTGGTGCTCCCTGAGCTGTTGCTATGGGACGTCGTTATCGATGAATTGAGTGTGCGGGGCGAGTAGGAGACGACCTGCGCGTCCCCGCCGACCGTGACCTGGCTCGTCACGATGGCCGGGTAGTTCGTGAAATGGTCCGGATTGTCGCCGCCCGGCGTATAGGGCACCCCGTTGGGGATGACGATACGCTGGGTGCAGACAATATGGTGGGAAATGGTCGTGACCAGGTTCCGCACGTCTTGATAGCGCGTAATCTCGTACTTGACGTAAATGGTGCCAATGGTCGCCTTGGTTTTGTCGTCGACGATCCGCTCTATTTCGTAATACGTATACAGGTCTTTAGGGTTAATCATTCTTCGTCACCGTGATGTCCGTGGAACTGACGCTTACCTGGTAGCCCGGCGAGACTGTCACGTCTGGTCGCGGGGACATCGGCTGGGCCGTGCTGAGCACGGTCACCGGCGTCGCGGGCTGAAAGCCGTCCGGGTCTACGGCGATGGTCACCCCGCCCGGCGCTGACAGGCTCGCGGCCGTGATGCGGGCGTACCCGTTCAGCGCCAGCGTCGCGCCGCCCTGATCGACGGTGATGTCCCGGAACGTGAGGGGCTTACTCCCCGCCGCGGACCGCCGTACCAGGGACGTCGCAGCGCCCAGGTAGAGATCGTTGGCAGCGGCGTTGGCATAGCCGGAAAGGTCGAGTGCGCCCAGGTTGACCCGGATCACGCCCGCGAACGCGTGCGGTCCGGTGAGCGCCAGCGTTCCCTCACCGTTGATCTCCAGTGACCAGACGCCGCCGCCGCCGGCCAGCAGCCCGTCCGCTCCGGCGCCGCGTGACGAGGGCGGCACAAGGCCGTTGGCCACCGCGCCTGACTCATCGACGAGCGGGTCACTGATCGTGTAGGTCGCGTCCTGATCAGGCACTACCATCAGCGCGCCGCTGCCCTGCTGGAAGATCCCCGCCCCGGCGCCGGCCCCGCTCGGGCCCGGTGTGTCCGCGGTACCTCCCACCGCCTGGCCACCGGAAATCTCACCGCTGCCCATCAGCGTGAGCCCGGCGCTGTCCATCACGAAGACAGCGCCGCCGAACCCCGCGCCGGCTCCGACGGGGGCACCCGTTCCACCCGTACCGCCGCGGCCGGCGAAGCTGCCGTCAACCGCGCTCGAAGTCGGCGCGGCCCCCGGTTGGCCCTGCTGACTCGGGACGGTCGACGCCGGATCGCCGCCGCCGCCGAAGCCAGGAACGCCGCAGCCGCCGCCAGCACCGCCCGGTCCGCCTGCTCCGCCTGACTGCTGATCGTAAGAACCCCATTGGTCGGCGGTGAGGTCGGCGCCGCCGCCACCGCCACCGCCGCCACCGCCACCGGGGCCGCCGGCGGCGCCGTAACCGCCGCCTTCACCGGTTCCGCCAGGCCACCCCTGCACGCCATCAGGGGCCGGGCCGTCCTGCCACCACTGAATGGCACCGCCGCTGCCGCCGAGGCCGCCCGCGCCGCCAATGCCACTCATGCCGAAGCAGCCACTCCCCAGGACGACTCCGTAACTGCTCTCGGTCATCGCGTGCCACGGCCCGGTACCTTCGACCCCGGTTGAAGCGGGCGGGGGCGGGCCGAGTTTGTCGTCCCAGAAAGAGCAGCCAGGCCCGCCGCTGCCGCCGAGGACCGGGAGAACAGCCCCGTGCCCTCCGTACGCCTGGCAGCCGCTGAAGCTGACGTTGCGGAGAGTGACGGCCGAGGCCTCTCCGGCCGGGTGATACGGGTTGACCGGCTTCCCGTCATCGCCCGTCAGCCGCGCGTCGGCCACGCTCGCGACGAACAGGCCGCCGCCGGCTCCCAGGCCCCCGGCGGGTCCCCGCGTTACCATGTTGCAGATGCTCATGTCGTTAAGGTTCATGGTTCCGCTTATAACGACGAACCCCCGGTAGGTGCCACCGCCATCCAGCCGCACCGAGTTCATTCCGCTGACGGGCGCAACTGTCACGGTGCCGGCTGTGTTAACGGGGGCTATATCCTCCGACAGCGTCAGGTCTTTTCCTATCCAGATGTTCAGGGTCAGACCTGACTGCAGCTGATTAGCGTCGCTGATAGCAGCGTTCAGTTCCGCCGAGTTGGCCACAGACCGGTCGGTCGGCTGATTGAATCTGGTGGTTTCCTTTTTCATTTGTTCCCCCCGGCCTGCACTGATCACGATGATGCTCTTCGTCATCATCATGCACAGGGCCGAATTTGAGAACAGCCCCAGCCGAAACCGTTATCGACTGGCGAACCGACGGGAGCGCGATGCCTGCCCGATTCCAGCTCGTCATCGACTGCAAGGACCCCGAGGGCAACGAGTTCGACATCAACTGACGGTTGCCTCGGCGGTGCGCTGCAGCCGAGTGTTCCCTCAGGGCAACAGCGATTCCACGCGGACGGAGGGATAGCGGCCCGGGAGCTTGTGGTCAAGAGTGGCCAGCCCCAGGTCTCGCTGGCCGCTGACCTGCGGTTTCTAGGACCTCGACGTCCCCTTGTTACAGTGCCTCGCGTGGATATGAGGGACGTGCAGGCCAACCAGAACTACCTGCTCAACGAGTGGGACCCGATCGGCGCGGCCGACCTCGTGTCAGAGGAGCGCGACTGCATGATCGGGCCCCTGATCAGCCTGCTGAACGCTGGGAGGCGCGGCCAGCACCCCGTGGTTGCGGCAATCATGGCGTTATAGGCCAATGCCGCTAAGTTAAGGGACCTGTGGTGCCAGCGGGGTTCAGGTGCAGCCAGGGAAACCCTGCCGGAGAGCGGGAATCGAAAGCTTTTCATGATCACGGAAGATTACTACCGTGATCACGGTAGTAATCTTCCATGATCATGCTCTGGCCTGCGTCGATGTGACGATTTGGGTTGCGGTGGCGCGGCCTGGCCGCGGGTGATGCCCGACAAGCTAAGTGGCATGGCGTTTTCATTGCGAGGACTAATGCCCACCCGGCCCGCGTAGCGCGCCGGGTTGATTCGAAGCCTTAAGGCAGATTCGGCAACATGCGAACCACGCATCTAAGCGCGATAGACGTCGCGGCGGTGGTCGACGTCTACCACCGTGACTATCCGGTTCTTGTCGTCGATCCGGTAGATGACCCGATAGGTACCGCGCCGTGCGCTGAACCGATCATCCATCGGCGGGAGAAGCCGCTTGCCAACCCGGTAAGGGTCTCGCAGGAGAGGACCGGTGATGAACTCGTATGCTGCCGCCGCAACCGCCTCTGGCAGAACCTCGCCCAGGGCACGGCGGACCGCGGACGTCGTCCGCAGCTCATAGCGGTCCCCGGCGCGCTCGTCGCTCACGACGCCTGGCGACGCCTCATGGTCTCGGCCAATTCCTCAGCCGAGACGTACTCCCCCCGGGCCAGCTCGGCATCGGACTCGGCAAGCCGGTTCATCGTCGCGGCATCCCGCATGATGGCGAGGGTCTCCTCAAGCGCTTCCAGATCCTCGGGAGCGATAAGGATGGCCGACGGCTTACCGTGGACGGTCACGGTCACCCGCTCGTGCTGATCGTGCACGCGGCCAACGATCTCGGACAGGTGCGACTTGACGTCACCCAACGGCAGCACAGTCATAGTCAAAAGTATGACTAAAAAACCGTTCGTCGTCAAAGAATCCTGGGGGACCTGTGCGCAAATCCGTTTACAGACATAAGCCAAAAGGCCCGGCTCTCTGTTCGAGAACCGGGCCTGACCTTGGTAGCGGGGGTAGGATTTGAACCTACGACCTCTGGGTTATGAGCCCAGCGAGCTACCGAACTGCTCCACCCCGCGGTGATGTCCATACTCTATGAACTCCCGGCCGCGGAAGCAAATCGGCCGCCGGCGGGCCGGATTTGGGCTTCACTGGCGGGGTGGAACTCTTCATCAGCTGGCACACCTGGGAGCAGGCCGAGCCCGGGCTGCGCCGCCTGCTGCCCGGGCCGGACGGCAACGCGACGGCCGACGCGGTGGCCCGGGCGGTCGCGTTCGCGCTGCGCTTTCACGGCGAACAGCGGCGGCCGACCGGCGCGCCCTATGCCGAGCACCTGCTCGAGGCGCTGGAATTCCTGGTCCGCGGGGCCGGGGTGAGCGATCCCGGCGTGCTCTGCGCGGCCGTGCTGCACGACGTGGTGGAGGACACCCCGTGCACCATTGGCGACGTGCGGGCGGCCTTCGGTGACCGGGTGGCGGAGCTGGTGGCCTGGGTGACCAAGCCGGACCCGGTGGAAGGCGAGGACAAGAAGGCGGCCAAGGAGGCGTACCTGCGCGGGCTGGCGGGCGCGCCGGACGACGCCATCGCGGTCAAGCTGGCCGACCGCGGCTCCAACGTGCAGACGCTGCGCAACCTCGCCCCGCCGAAGCAGCGCGACTACTACGCGCAGACCGTCCGCTACATCATGCCGCTAGCCGCGTCACGGGCCTGGTGGGCCGTCTGGTACGCGAGCTGGCAGGAAGCCCACCGGGATCTCGCCTAGCTCGTCCTCGTCCGCCTGATGGCCCGCCCGGGCGGCGAACACCCAGATGGCCAGCGCCGCCGGGTAGATGAAGTAACCGACCCGGGTGGACGGCGCCAGCACGAACATCAGCGTCATCGCCCCGGCCAGCAGTACCACCGCCCGCGGGACCGACCGCGGCGGCCGGAAGACGAGCGAGAGCGCGACCGCGAGGCCGGCCGCGCCCAGCAGCGCGACGACGACCGTGTGCCCGGTGTGCGGCCAGGCGTGCGCGATGACGTACCCGGGCAGCGGGCTGCGGGCGGCCGAGATCACGTGAGCCAGCCCGAGCGGGAACTTGATCGTGTTGAGCACCAGCGTCCGCGGGTTGCTGACCAGGAACGGCCCGACGCAGACGGCCATGACGGCCAGCGCGGCCAGCGCGAACCGCCACACCGCGCGCCTGCCCGCGGTCACCGCCAGCAGCGCGACCGCGACCAGCAGGGCTGGCCAGGCGGTGGCCTTCATCGAGGAGCCGACGCCGAGCGCCAGCCCCGCCAGCACCGGCTTGCTCACCCACAGGTAGCCGAACCCGAGGCAGAGGAACGCGACCATCGGCACGTCGGTGCCGCCGACGGCCAGCTCGAAGGCGATCACCGGGGTCGCCGCGACCAGCACCGTCCAGCGCCACGGGTCGCGGGCCCCGCCGTTGCGCAGGGCCAGCCAGAACACCAGCAGGAAGACCACGCCGAACCAGACCCGGGGGTCGGTCAGCAGGCCGAGGTCGAAGAGCGCGCGGGGCAGCCCGAACAGCGCCATCACCGGCAGGTAGGGGTTGTAGGCGTCAGGGTCGGTCGCGCCCGCCAGCACCGCCGGGTCGGCGTAGGGCGTGCCCTGGTGCAGCAGCGTCATGCCGGACCGGGCGACCACCCACACCTCAGGCTGCCACAGGCTCCTGGCGGCGAGCGTGCCCAGCGGCACCAGCAGGCCGCCGGCGAAGGCCAGCCCGAGCGCTATGTCCGTGCCCCGCGCGTGCCTGACCAGGAGCACCACGGCGAGCGCGAGGCCGTAGCCGACCGCCGCCATCTCGCCCCAGAGCTGGTGCACGTGGTCGACGCTGATGACCGCGACCAGGATCGCCCAGATCGCGGAAACGCCGAAAATGCCGGCCAGCCAGCGGCGACGCATGGCGGCCGGTGACTCGAAACCGGCGCCAGGCCGTACGCCACCCATATAGCGGCATAGTACCGGCTGGTATCGGGCCGCAGGCGGCCGCACGCTGTAACATCCGCGACATCAGCGCTTGAAAAGACAGCCTGTGACGGATGCGGCGCTAGCGGTTGGCAATGTTATCGGTGGCAATGTTATCGGGTGGCAGTGGCCCGGCCGGGCGGAGCTATCGGGTGGCAGCAGCCCCGCCGGGCGGAGCTATCGGGTGGCAGCAGCCCCGCCGGGCGGAGCTATCGGGTTGGCAGTGGCCCGCCGGGCCGACCAGCCGACCATCCAGTCCCGGCCGAGCCGCCACCACAGGTACAGGCCGAGCGCCACGTAGGCGAGCGGCGCGAAGCCGACGGCGGTGGCGATGCCTGCCACCAGCATCCGGCCCTCCCAGCCGAAGCCGCGCCGGTCGACGCCGCCCGCCAAGCCGCCGCGCACGCGGTAGGCCAGGTCCAGGTGCCGGAGCCCGGTGGCGGCGACCACCGCCAGGGTCAGCGGCGGCCAGACGTGCCCGGCGAACCCAAGCTCGGCGATGAACACGTACTCGGCCGCCTGCAGTAGCGGCGGCACCAGCCAGTCACTGCGCCCGTCGTGCGGGTGCCAGGACGCGAACGCGGCCAGCAGCATCGCCTCGGCCGGGGTGAGCAGCAGGATGCCGGGCAGGTTGCCGAGGCCGAGCGCGGTCAGCACGGCGGTCACCAGCAGCCCGACGAACAGCGGCGGCAGCGGCGCGATCCGGCCGTCGACCCAGTGGCCGATCCACACGGCGATCCGGCCGTCACCGCGATAGCCGCGCAGCTCGCCGCGGTCCGGTACCCGGGCGCCGTCGATCACCGAGGCCCACAGCGCCGCCCCGCCGAGGACGAACACCAGCAGGAACGCGGCCCGGGCACCGAACAGCAGCACGGCCAGGCAGGCGAGCGGCAGCCGGATGTCGCCCGGCGGCCCGAACAGGCGCAGCCGGCTGCCGGGCAGCGCGGGCCCGTGCACGCACAGGTCAACCATGGACGTCAGCGCCGCCAAGATGACCGCGATGACCGCCAGGTGCCACACCCCGGCGCTGCCCGCGCCACCGAAGCTGCGCAGGAACGTCCCGCCCAGCCAGCCCGACATGGCCCCGGGGGCCTGGGCGGCGTGCAGGCTGCCCGCGGTGGCGATGCCCGCGTAGATGAGGAACTCGGCCAGCAGGCCGCAGGCGGCCAGGCCCCACTCCACCGGGGCGGTCGGCCGCAGCCCGGCCAGCAGCCGGCTAACGTGACCGCAGACGAGCACCGCCAGCGCCGCGATCAGCGCGATGACCTCCCCGTGGACCGACGCCACGGTCAGCCACAGCCCCGCGATCAGCGCGAAGCCGACGGAGATGCGCGACAGCGTGAGCGGCGAAAGCCGGAACAGCACGGACCGCCGCGCGCTCAGCTGGCCGGCCATCCGCCCTCCTCGCCCGCTACTGCGTCTGCCCTGCTATGACTGCGCTCCGGTGTGCGCCGTGACCTCAGGGTAGCCCGGGACCCCTGGTCCCTTCGAGGAACCACGCCTGTGTGGGTAAAGTCCGCAGGTGTGACATTGGATCGCATCGTGGCCGTGGTCCTCGGCGGCGGCACCGGCACCCGGTTCGGCGCGGACCGGCCCAAGCAGCTGCTCACCCTGCGCGGCCAGACGCTGGTGGAGCACTGCGTCGCCGCGTTCGCCGGCCTGCCGCGGGCCGACGGCACGGCCGGGGTGGGCGGGGCAGCCGGGGTAGACGAGATCCTGCTGGTCATGCCGCCCGCCTACCACGAGGAGGCCCGCCGCCTGGTAGGCGGGCAGGCCAGCGCGGTCATCGCGGGCGGCGTGACCCGCTCGGACTCGGTCCGTAACGCGCTGGCCCACATCGGCGCGCGCTACGCCCCCGCCAGCACCGGCGTGCTGATCCACGACGCCGCCCGCCCCCTGGTCAGCCGGCGGATCATCGCCGACTGCGTGGCCGCGCTGGCCGAGCACGACGCGATCGGGGTGGCGGTCCCGTCGTCGGACACCATCCTGGCGGTCGCCGACGGCGTGATCGCGCACGTCCCGCCGCGGGAGACCCTGTACCGGGCGCAGACACCGCAGGGGTTCCGCCTGTCGGTGATCGCCGAGGCGCACCGGCTGGCGGCAGCCGACCCGCAGTTCATCCCGACCGACGACTGCAGCGTGGTGCTGCGCTACCTGCCGGGCGTGCCGGTCCACGTCGTCCCCGGCAGCGAGAGCAACATCAAGGTGACCTACCCGGGCGACCTCGCGGTGGCCGAGGCGCTGCTCAGCCTGCCTAGGCCCGCACCGCCTGCTTGATCAGCGTGCGGCCGAAGTCCCACATCAGCCCGCTGCCCTTGGACGCGTCGTCGAGCACGTCGGCCAGGCCGTCGAGGAACAGCTTCACCTCGGCGTCGCCGATCATCAGCGGCGGGATCAGCTTGATGACCTCCATGTGGTCACCGGACACCTGGGTCAGGATGCGGTGCCGCTGGAACATCGACACCACCACCATCTGCGCGAACAGCCCGACCCGGGCCTTCTGCAGCATGGCCCAGCCAGCCTTGGCCTTCAGCCCGGACGGCCGCCCGAACTCGATCCCGATGATCAGGCCCTTGCCGCGCACGTCCTTGATCAGGTCGTACTTGGCGGCCAGGCCCTCCAGGCCGCGCATCAGCTCGGCCCCGCGCCGCTCGGCGTTCTCCACCAGCCCCTCGTCGTCGATGACGGCCAGCGCGGCCAGCCCGGCCGCCATCGCCAGCGAGCCGCCCTTGAAGGTGGTGGAGTGCACCATGAGCTTGTCCATCGACGAGTAGACCGAGGAGAAGACCTTGTCGGTGGTGAGCATCGCCCCGACCGGCACGTAACCGCCGGACAGCGCCTTGGCCACGGTCACGATGTCGGGCTGCACGTCGTCGTACATGTAGGAGAAGAACCGGCCGGTACGCCCCAGCCCGACCTGCACCTCGTCGCAGATCAGCAGCGCCCCATGCTTGTGCAGCAGCGCCTTGGCGGCGGGCAGGAACCCCGGCGGCGTCATCATCACCCCGTGCCCCTGGACCGGCTCCACGATCAGCGCCGCGACGCCGCCCTTGCGCAGCTCGGCCTCGAGCGCGGCCAGGTCGCCGAGCGGGATCTGGGTGTCCGGCAGCAGCGGGCCGAAGCCTTCCTTGAACTCCTCGGCC
>Ga0265338_10002318_pt1 | contig 28845 bp, 35 predicted proteins | sample 42126metaG_FD_193579 | JGI IMG/M metagenome (GOLD analysis project Ga0265338, IMG submission 193579) | Rhizosphere microbial communities from Carex aquatilis grown in University of Washington, Seatle, WA, United States - 4-21-26 metaG | ecosystem: Host-associated > Plants > Roots > Rhizosphere...
AGCTCTCATCCGAATAAGTAGCAACCCTACGCGGCCCCGTAGTTCAGTTGGTTAGAACGCCACACTGTCACTGTGGAGGTCACCGGTTCGAGCCCGGTCGGGGTCGCCAAAGTACGCATGATGGAACTAAAAAGTTCCAATAATTCAATAAAGACCAGCTAAACTGGTCGACTTAAAGAGTTAACAAGCCGATCGGTCTGTTAACTCTTTACTGTTATAGGGGAAATTGATGCTTATTAAAAACATTAAAATTGAGAACTTTCGCTCAATTAAGAAAATGGAGCTTGACCCTAGTAAACTTTGTGCCTTGATAGGCCCAAACAGTACGGGGAAAACAAATGTTCTGAAGGCTATTGATTTAGTTATCGGCGAAGGATGGACCACAAAAGCTAAAGTTGCCAGAGAGCTATTCAACGACGTAACTAAACCGTTAAAAATCGAGCTCACGTTTAAAGATCCAGTTGTGTATGAATATACGGATAGTAGATCGGGGGATACAAGAGAAAACAGTGTATCTTCAATTGCCCTAGTTATGAAGTACGAACCTGAGCTGGAAGTCAAAACAACTATTAATAATGGCAACGTCTTCTACTACCAAGACCAATTTAAAAAGTCATGCCATTTTATATTTATCCCTTCTGAAAGAAATCTTTCATCGGAACTCAAAGTGAGCCACTGGACTATGTTGGGCAAACTGATGAGAATGATATACGACAACTATGTTTCTGAGTATGACGGAGGTGAGCAAGATCTTAAGGATGCGTTCGCGGAGAAAATTAAGCCTGCAAAAGATTTTCTTGAAGACGATTTCTCAACCGAAAATGTTACTTTTAGAAAGTTCTCTGACGCTTTCAAAAAACACTGCAAAGAAAACAGCGCCGGACTAGCGAATGAGTTCGACCCAGTTCTGGATATCTATAATCTCAACTGGTTCTATAAAACCCTACAAGTGCAAGTTAAAGAAAGTTTTCCAGAGAGACACTTTGATAGCGAAGAAGTTGGTGCAGGAATGCAAAACCTGCTTCTTATATCTATTTTTCAAACTTATTCAGAGCTTATGGGCGGCAGAGTAATATTTGGTATAGAAGAGCCAGAGATCTACCTCTACCCACAAGCACAGCGCTCACTATTTAAAAATTTCATTAAACTTTCCGCTAATACGCAAATCTTCTACACGACACATAACCCTAACTTTGTTGAGGCAAGTAGGCCTGACGATATTATCCTGCTTAGAAAAGACCTAGAACATGGAACTTATCCTCTCAACAAGAGTGTGGACTTCAACTCAGACAATGCCCAGGACCTGATCTATAAAATATATACTCACTTCAATCCCGAGAGAAACGAACTTTTTTTTGCTAATAAAGTTTTGCTAGTTGAGGGTGACTCAGACAAAATACTTTTTGTAACACTCTGCGAAGAAAAATGGAATATCGATCTAGATAAAAAGGGAATATCAATTATCGAATGCGGCGGTAAAGGCGGCGTTGCCTATTTTATCGGCGTTTGCTCATTAATCGGTTTTGAAGACTATTTTGCGATATGGGACAAGGATGACGCCATTGAGAGCACTATATTAGTCGACTCACTACAAAAGAATAAGGCCGTGGAGATCGATCCCAATCTAGAATCTTTCTTAGGGTTGCCTGAGGGTCATGATTCCCAAAAGGTAAAAAATGCCCACCAGTGGGCTATTAATACCGATACGATACCCGAAGAGTTTAGTCCAATACAGATCTTTCTTGACGGTGAAGTTGCAGGAACAATAACCCCAGACGTGATTGAAGAAGAAATATCTATTGATGAGGTCAACATTGATGATATACCGTTCTAGCACACTTCGGTTTTTTACGGGTGTTTAAGATTTACCACATTATCTGTTAAATATATTTTTGTTCCAAGGTTTCTTATAAGTCTTTTTTTCTCTTCAGAACTACCGTTCTCCAAGACATATTTCATTTGAGATCTTATGTCGATATTATCTCTAGCGTCTTTCTGGGAATCTTTACCCAATTGATCTGATATTTTATGGAATCTTTTGAGCTCATACTCGAACTCCCTCTTCAGCAGAAACTTATCTATATTTATTACGTCTATTAAATTAACAAGTTGAGGTATTAAAGCTTGCTCGTTTATAGGAAGCTGCTTACATTCCCGATGTGAATACTTTGAGCAAAGATAGTAAATATACATAGTCTTTTTGCCGGACTTTCTGAGAGTCTTGAACTTCCGTTCACCAATAATAAATGAGCCACACTCACCACATCTCATAGTTCCGCTATGTAAAAAACGAAAAGACCCGGTACCCCCAAAGGGGCACCGGGTCCCAGTGCTACCGACGTCCTTCGTGTCGCCGGTTTCTAGTCGTTGTCGTTGTCGGAGTCGCAACCGCTGTCGCAGTTGGGGCTGTCACACTCGCAACTGGACGCCATCGAATCGACGGACGCGCCATTCACGATGCCGAGAAGCTCCATCCCGTTTCCTCCTTCCTGTTCCCAGACAAGCGGGGTAGACACATTACCGAGGTGCGGCCTTCAGTGAGCTATACAAAACTCACTATCCTCTTTGAAACCAGGCCCTTCAACACCGCGAGAACTTGATCGGGGTCAAAGCCAGAATAGCGACTTGCTTCGGCTAGAGTCATACCGGACATCTGCAGCTTCATGAGCAGGTCGCCTGCCTCCGGACCGACTATGGCGAAGGAAGCCCGACCCTTGACGACATAGCCGAATCCTTCCTTGCGGAAGCGTACGGAAGCGTCAATACCGAAGCGAGTCTCATCAGCTACTGCGAACTCGACAGATACCTCGCTTGCTTGGGGAATCACACTCGACTCTCCAAGTGCATATGGATCCATCCCAGCGATGTCTCCCGCATGCTCAGCTTCACAACGACAACCACCAGAACATTGGCTGAAGTAGTTACAGTTGAGACACTGCTCCGGAAGCAGATCTCCACTCCTCCACTCTAGCATTCGAGAGAAGATTACGTCGAGATCTTCCGTGAAGACATTGCCGTAGGTACGGTTCGAGTGAGAGCACGGCCGTACCAGACCGTCAGCCCCAATCGCGCTCGAGAAAATTGCTGCCGAGCACTTATGCCGAGTGAACCTCTTGTACTTCTCGACATTTCCGAAGAAACAGAGCGGGTAGCACTCTAGGATATCAACCGGCATCCCCGTCTCTTCGTTGAGTCGGAGTAGATCATCGAGAGATTGTCGGACTTGATCGCGTGTCGGCTGAACCTTCGAGTAGTCGTTGCACCCAAGCGGCGGTGACGCCTTTGTGGCTGAGAATGACCTGGCACCTAGGGAGTGTGCAAACAGTCCAGTCTCATACACTTGACCAGCGTTTGCTTGAGCCACAACCATGTTCGCCGAGAACGGAACCCCGTACTGCTTAAGAAGTTCAACTCCCCGCACGGTTCTGCGAAAAGCACCGCTTCTTCCCATCATCGCGTCATGGACCGACTCCTGGAAAGATGCGATTGAGGTCAGAACCGTGAACTTACCCGCCTCCACCATCTTAACCAACGTCTCTTCAGTCAGAGTCGTCAGATTAGTGTTGATGGAGCATGAAATGTTCAGTTCTGAGCACAAGCGAATCCCTTCCACAACCAGAGAAGGTCGTAGACCAGGTTCCCCACCAGTGATAATGGTGGAGAAGACGCCTGCCCGACCGAGCGCTGCGAATGTAGTTCGCAGTTGCTCAACGGACATTGTGGTATCGGGATCGTCGTCTTGCCGCTGATAGTTGTAGCAGTGCGGACAGTTGTTTGAGCACTCCGTTGTTAGCTCAATCTGGGCACTAATAGGAGCCCTTAGCTGACGGTACAGCATCGGTAATCACCCTTTCAAGGTGCGAACTAGTTTGTGTATACAGAACCCCCCACATGATGTGGGGAGCGGACTAGCTTGGCGGCCTAGCTTGGCGGCATTATATTACTTTCCTAATACTTAGTCAATACAGGCACCCACAAGAGGGCTTATGACATCTTGGATTTAGTGTCTCGTTTGTCTCGTTCTGTGCTTAAAAAGGCCTTGGCGCGCGCCGCTTCGCCAAAGTACGCATGATGGAACTAAACAGTTCCAATAATTCAATGAAGGCCAGTTAATCTGGTCGACTTACAAAGACTAGCAAGCCGATCGGCTTGCTAGTTTGTTTAGGAAGGAATTTAAATGCATTTGTCACGTCTCATTGTTAATAACTACAGGTCGATAAAAAGTCTGGATTTAGAATTCAAAAAGGGCTAAAAAATATAGCAGCCTATTGCTATATTTTTTAGCCCTTTTTGAACTTAAAATCACAAAAAATTACTACACCTATACTTATATATAATATATGTGCATTGGATCTTAGAAAAACGTGAAAACTTAAACCAAGGGATATCAAACAAAGAAAAACTAGAAACGAAACTAAAGAACAGCACTCTTTGTGGTAAACTGTATTCATGAAAACTGTAATTATTTATCAATCATTTCACCACATGAATACTGAAAAAGTAGTCAAGGCTGTTGCCGAGGTCCTTAACTGTGAGATAGTTCCACTCGCAAAGGCCAAGACTGAAATGCTCGCCGACTATGACGTGATAGGTTTTGCCAGTGGAGTTTATTTTGCGAAGCCACACGTAGGTTTCGAAAGACTATTTACCAATAATGAGAAAAGGTGTTTTATCATCGCCACAAGCGGTGGACCTGACGCTTTTTACAATAAATTCCATAACAATTTTAGAAAAACTTTCACAGATGCCGGGTTTGAAATAATCGATTTTTTCGAGTGCCTTGGTTTTGACACTTATCCTCCAATTTCAAAGCCCTTTGGAGGCTTTGCAAAAGGACATCCTAACGAAAAAGACCTTGAGAGAGCTAAAACTTGGGCAAAAAATCTAATTAATAAAATTGTTTAATCATAATTATGAAATACGTCGCATTTATCAGGGGCGTTGGTCCTGAAAATCCCAACATGCACGGAGATAAACTTACGCAATTCTTTGAAGAATTGGGATTTAGCAATGTTCAGACGGTAATCTCCAGCGTGATTAACCCAGAGATTAAAAGGACACCACAAATAATGAGGCAACTAGAAAAAGAATACGGCAAAGAAATTACCATGCGGATATGGAAAACAATTGGGAAAATAATCACACATATAAATAAGTTCTAGGACTGTTGTCTGAACCCAACAACGTTGCCGTCAGCATCCTTGACCTGAGCGACTAGCAAGCCGCCGCCGACTTCATGTGCATCTTGCACTAGCTCGGCACCAGCTGTGAGCATTTCTTGGATGCTTGCCTTGATATCTTCTACATCAACATATGCAATAGGGCCGACTTGTGCTTGTGAATCTAACCCAATCTCCAAGTCACCAGCTTTGTAGCCCACATAGTATTCGCTATCCACGTAGGGCTCGATTCCGAGAAACTTGGTGTAAAAAACCTTGGCTTTTTCGTAATCCTTCACCGGATAGACTAAAAGTTTAATAGATTCTGCCATTTTATTCTCCTTCCTATTTTTTTGCTTGATTGTAAATAATTGCCTCACGAACTAGATTCTTGAGCGCTGTTTCGTTGATTTCGTCGCCCTCGAAAATATCGATAGTTCGCCATTGCTTACCGCCAAAGCCAGCATTAAAGATTTTGTCGGGGTCTTCGAGCGCTGCACCGTCTCTAAAAACAATTTGAACCTTGTTCTTGAAAATATTTCCGACACAAATAATCCCGCTCTTTTCCCATACCGGTGAACCCATCCATTTCCACTGCTCGAGAATCTCAGAATCAGCCTCCAGAATGATCTTGCGAACCTTCGCAAGCATCTTACCGCGCCAGTCAGGATGAAGAGCAATCAATTTGTCAATTTCCGTACATGCATTTGCTTCTGTCTCGCCTTTTGCCATCTGTTTCTCCATATTTTAGTTCTATATATAATTATATACCCTTAGGGATATGCCTACTTTGTGCTAGAATCTAGTCAGATTGGAAATATTATGGTTATAGATATCGAACTAACGTTAAATAGATTCGGCTTTGGAAAAATCGCTGAGAATAAATTCCAGTTTTTCTTCCTTCGATTTTCCAAATGGAAGATTCCTAACAAATTTTCCATTTCCTTCGAAATTAACTGGCGAACTAAGTAAGGGAGTCATGGAAGAATCAGAAGATCAAGCATATCATCAGCTGGCGTACTACACGCTAGCGCACCCGAACCCTTCCTTCATCCACCAGAACATTGTCGATGCCTATGCGGCTCAAAATGCCAACGAAGATACAAAGCCAATAAAGATAGTCTTCGCTTTGGTTGGGCTATACCTATGTCTAGAAAAAGGTTATACCGGTAGACAGACTCAACTAGCCCACATGGAGCTTGCAATGAAGCGAAAAACTTGGCCAAAAATAGTTCTGCCCGAGTATCGTGGAGACATAAGCGCTAGAGATGTACTGTTGGCTCAACCGGGGCCAGAAAGAGACGCTGCCATATTCACCTGGTGTCAGTCTGTCTGGGACGCGTACAAAAATGTTCACCAGAAGATAGCAGATCTAGTAAAAATGGAATTAAAGGTCTAAAAAATACCTGCAATAAGGTATTTTTTGTTATATCATTTGTTTGATAAGTGATTGTCCGCTGGGAGGCGGCTTTCACTTTATATAAAGAAAGATTCTCCTAGAATAACTTCCAATAAAAAATAGCTACCTGATGAGATGCCTCTCCAGCCAAAAATGAGGCAGAAGTTCTCGCAGTTCAACCACCTCGTTTTCCAGAATGACCTGCGTTGCTAAATTTGCAAAATTTATTTGTGCTATTAACTCACGACATCTGCCACAAGGTGGTACTATGCCTCTTTCCTCGTTAACAGCAACTATTTTCATGATTCTATTCTCATTCGCTGTGACCATAGCAGCAATGGCTGAATGTTCAGCACAAAAACCAATGCCGCAGGAACAATCGATACTCTTTCCTTTGTAGATTCGACCACTTTCAGAAACCAGAGCCGAACCAACCCCACCAATTTTTGCGGCAGGAGTCGGTAAACTTTCGGACGAGACGGATTTTGCAATCTCAACCAATTCTTGATTTGTCATTTTGTTCTCCAAAATTTCTATTTCAGTTTTTGCGGTCTATATATTTTATCATATAGGGTGCTTCCAAAGGCGAAAGTTTGTTTGAAGATACAATGGCTATGTCAGACAAAAAAAGCATGTCGTTATCAGCGACATGCTAAGACCACCTGCTTTTTAGGTTTAGATCCCAGATGACGTGAACATGGAAATCAAGATGCCGTAGAAAGCGTAAACAAATGTTAGCATCAAGAAAACAATTGAGAGTGTCAGGCCGGCAACTGCGAACCAGCGGCCTTTCTTAGCCTGGAGCCCGAGAATATTGAAAACGAGGCCGGTTATGGCCACAACTAGACCCGCTAGAGGATAAAGCCAAGCTACTGCACTGGCCAAACCAAGACCGAACCCGATTTTACCCCAAAGTAATGAGCGATCTTTTCTTTCGGCATCATTCTTAGTCTTAGTCTTATTCTTTCTATTCTGAAAAAATGCTTTTAATTTCCCCTTGGATGCTTCGATTACTGAGACGTCTGATTCTTTTGGCATGAAAACTCCTTTTTATATAGTCATACTATTATACAACAATTAAAACTTTTTCGTATTTTTTATTCGGTACCTTTGAGTAAAATACCAATGAATATGAGGACAAAACCTATAAGAAACAAGAAATTAATCAAGATGTACGAAGGAACATTTGTGCCAAAATCCTGAAAAGATGCGCCAATGGAACCGATCAAGAAACCAGAACCGAGATAGAGTGATTTTGTAAGTTTGAACTTACTCTTTACGTACTCCAAAAGGAAAATAACAGAAGTTGGCAGCCATATACCGAGAAGTATGACCGCGAGACCAAGCCCGAGCCAAAGTGGTGACTGCCAATGAATAATTTGTAGTTTATCAATATACGGAAAGTTCGGGTGAAAGAGATTATAAATGGCAAGGTATAAACTTAAAGCACCAATGATTATCGATCCCCAAATTCTCTCGGGCCTTTTGGGAACTAACTTATAGAGTAGTATCTGGATTGCAAAAATTGATGCAATATAGGCAAAGAACCTACCAAAATAATCGGCCCAGAACAAGAATACCGGTTGATTTGTCTTTATGGAATATGTTATTAGAATCGCATAAGCAATGAAATTGAGGCATGAAAAGCCGGCGACAAAGACAAAATACAACATAAACGGGTTATACTTTTTCAAAAGGGACCTTAATAACTTGTAGGTGAAAAACCCTGTAACTAGTCCGTCTAAAATATAAACAAAAAGTGTAATCATAACTTATCCTTACCTCATTTATAACTTGCTTTTGGACAAGCTGCAAGATTATAATTATCTAGAATAAGGAGAAGAATATGAGTAAGGTACTGATTATCGAAGGTGATGAAGACACGCGTTACCTCTACCAAATGGCTCTCAGGTTTCAAAGTTTTGAAAGCATTGCTGCCAGCACCGCAAAACAAGGGTTGGAAACTATCCAAAAGTCTGTCCCGGATCTAGTTTTACTAGATGTTCGAGTACCAGATCTAGACGAATCGCATTTTATCGAGAATCTGAAGAAAATTACTACCAAAAACATGCCCGTCATTATTCTCACAGATTTGAGAGATGGTGCCGCAGAGAAGAAGGCTGCCGTTTATGGGGCTTGTGAGTATCTAGACAAAAACAAGTCTATCGGAGAAATTATTTCAGAAGTACGTAAGGTTATACAGAAATAAGAATGGCGAAGGTAGAAGATAACTACGTAGCAGCTGATAGCGCATCAAGTGCCAGGAAATCTTTGGGAACCATCGGTGGCATCACGATTTTGTCAACCTTGGTTGCGACAGGACTTTCTTTTTTCGGTAGTAGCACAAGTTCAATATTAATAATTATTACTACTGCGATTACTACAATCGTTGCAGTGACAATTTTCTATTTTATACCAACATTTTCTGAAAATGTTGTACTTGCACCAGTACCAGATCTCATATTTGTTACCTCCGTACTAGTCATGGCCATTAACCTTAGAAGTCAGTCCAGTTTTCTGCTGCTATTTCTCATCGTGATATTGGCCATATCGGCCTTTTCCAAAGAACTATGGGCTTATTCAATAACTTTTTTGGCGTCGGTAGTGTCTCTACTGACTGTTTATGCCATTAACGATAACTGGAGAGTTGCTAGCTTGCAGGATATTGTAATCCAAGGTATTGAGCTTGCTACTTTCGGTGTGTTATTTGGAATACTTGCCATCGATACACACAGACTCAAACGTAAAGAACTCCTCGAATCAGAGAAAACAAAGGAGCTGATGGCCCAAAAACGTGATATTTACCTAATGATTGACAATTTGAGCGAGGGCATCATTGCTGTTGACCAAGACAGAAACATTACACTGATGAATAAGTGCGTTACCGAAATTCTTGGTTTGGAGAAACGACTTGAACACTACGTCGGAAAAAATATTGATGATGTTTTTATCTCAGTTTCAGAAGAAGGCAAAACCTCAGTTGTAGAAAGTTCGATCATGAAAAATAGTCCTGAAATACGGAATGATCTCAAGATTATCCGAAATGATCTAACCGTAAAATTGCATACTGAATCTAGGCCGATTATAGATGATCACAATAAACCGGTAGGTGCCATTGTTCTTTTCCGCGACATTACCGCACAGTCTGAACTAGAGGAACAGAGATCCGAGTTCTTAGCTATTGCCTCCCATGAGCTGAGAACTCCCCTCACAGTAATTGAAGGTTACTTATATTATCTGATGTCGGACAAGGCATTAAAATACGACAAGAAAACCTCTGAATATATCGAAAAAACTTACAGTGCTGCCGAAGATCTGATTCATCTAAGTAATGACATTCTTGCCGTGGTCAAATCCGACGAAGGTCATCTCGTTGTAAATCTGGAAAAAACTGACATCAAAAAAATAATTCTCGATACTCAAGTGAAATTCAAGGATAAGGCCAAGAAACAGGGAATTAAGATTTTAGTAGAAGTTCCTGACAATCTGCCTCTCCTCATGACAGACCAGCAGAAGATTACAGAAGTATTAACTAACTTAACTGAAAACGCCTTGAAGTTTACCGATAAAGGCTCCTTAACCTTGCGGGCAGAGCTCCACGACAAACAAGAAATTATCACTAGTGTGATAGATACCGGAATCGGTATCTCAAAGCCTGACCAGGGACACATTTTCAAGAAATTTTATAGAACAGAAGATTGGCAGACTAGAAAAACAGGCGGAACGGGTCTGGGACTTTATATTGCCAAGACTTATTTGACTAGATTAGGCGGAAAAATTGGAGTCAAGAGTACAAAGGGCTCTGGTAGTACATTCTGGTTCAGCCTTCCTCTCAGCAAGTCTGGCAAGAATGAGAAAAAACAAGACGTCCAGCTCCATGAATTCATAAATAATATATAATACTGGGTAAAGGAGAACAGCAATGTCAAAAATAATGATTATCGACGACGATCCACGTGTCAGGGACGTCTATCAATCAACACTGTCAGCGCTCGGCTTCGATGTAACTGCGGAACCGGATGGAGAAAAAGCACTAGAAAACATCAGAATCAATAAAGTGAAACCTGACCTTATCCTGTTAGACATGATGATGCCAAAGATTTTCGGAATGGATATCCTCGACATCATCAAAGCGACACCTGAAGCGTCTGCAATAAAGATTATTGTTCTATCTGCACTATCGGACAAAGAGACCATCGAGAAAGCCAAACAATTCGGTGCAGCCGATTTCATCACGAAATCAGAGACAACAATGCCTGAGGTGGTTGAAAGAATCAAAAAAGTTCTTGAAGGTTAGTCTCCCATTCGGAGAATTAGCACTTTCGTGATATGATGTGTCTATGGAAGACACTAATATAGAAAAAATGAATATCTTTATTCGAGAATATAATTTGCTTTTTAACGTTCCGGCCAGCAAGGCGAATGAGCTTAGCTGTCAAAGATACAAGATCGAGCATCCTAATGAATTTAAGACCTCGGATTGGTCGATCGATAAGCATCGTAAGAGATTTATGGACTGGATGTCCAAACAAAGTTCTGATAAGTAGAAGTTTCATGGAAACTGTGACAAAATTCCGAAAAACTAATTATTTGTTTGCGAAATAGTTCTCAATACCTGTAACTAATGCCGCTGCTTCATCATCAAGTCTAGTCGAACCATCTTGATCAATTTGAGCTTTTTCGTCATCACTTGAAACAAAGAATGCCTCCGAGAGAGCTGCTGGCATATTTGACTTCACCAGCGCATTGTCTTCTAAAGTTGATAGTCCGTCATTCGGAACCCCGAGTTTTGAAGAAGTAGCATCCAGAATAGCTTGCGCTAGAGCTTGATCCTCTGGCTTGTAGTAAAGAGCCGTGGCATAATCAGTCGTATTGTCATCAAAACCATTGTGATGAATGGATAACATGATATCGGCTGATTGTGAATTACAATAATCAGCCCTGGCAGTATTATCAAGGGTTTGGTCATTACTTGTACGAGTCATAACAACCTTATAACCGGCAATTTCTAGAAGAGCTTTTGTTTTATTGGCGACTATCAGGTTAATGTCTCTCTCAACTACGTCCCCATTCACATCACCGGGATCAGCATCTGTCCCATGCCCAGGGTCCAAGCAAACAGTCTTCTCGGTACTCACAACGCTCGCTGTTGACTCTGAAGTGCTAGTAGTACTACTTGTGCCATCTGGCTTTGAAAAAGCCTGTGCTTGAGCCCATTCATACATACAGAAGATACCTATAACAACGACCATGACTGTTCCAATGGCAAATGGCACTATATTGACCTTCTTTTGATGAAATCGTTTTTGTCTCACAGAGAGTATGTTAATTTCTTATTCTGAGAAACAACTGAGGCGTGACACTAATTTTCCCAAGTTTTATCAGCTGACTCTCAGTTTTCAAAATTACACTATTACACAACAAAGGAGAAAAATGGGAAACAAGAATAAAAACATTGCAGTCGCATGCCTAGTGCTGATAGTTGCCGCTGGCGCTTTTTTTGCAGGGACTATTTATCAAAAAAATCAAAAACCTGGAAGTACACAAGTTTCTGACAGTTCAACTACTGGGTTTAATCGTGGGGGTGGCCAAGGTTTCACGCCCGGTTCTGGTTCAAGTTTCCGTGGCGGCGGTACTAGTGGGACTATAGCTTCAATCTCTGGTAGCACCATAACCGTTACAGCCACCGATGGCAGCACCAAAACGATTACACTTGGCGATAGCACCACCATTACAAAAAGCCAGACAATGGCCGCAAGCGATCTCGCTGCCGGTCAAACAGTCACGGTAATGGGAACAACAAATTCGGACGGAAGCGTAACTGCAAGAAATATTACAATTCGGTAAATGCCACAAATTTGGTATTATTAAATAATGCAAAGAAAGACAATCATCGATAAGCTTTCCAATTTTGCCAAAATACTGAAAGATTTCCTAAGAGCGAATGCTCTAGTTTTCATTTTTGCAACTATTTTACTCGTAAAAATGCTTTTCTTCAGCGCCACGAACGATCTTTGGCCCTGGACCAGTCAGCTCCTTTCCTTTCTACTTTACAATATCTCTACAATCTCCATCTTTCTCATACCAGCATTTTTCATAAAGAAACATAAATTTCGTTATTTGCTTATCATAGATATTCTTATTACATTCATCCTAGCCTTCGACACTGTCTACCTCAGGTTTTTCGACACCCTCCCGGTCGTTAGTATAATCAATTCCGCAGGAGTACTAACCAGTAACGAAGGAAAATGGATTTCATTACTGGTTGCCCCGACCGACTTTTTCTTAATTGCTGATTTTATTATCATCATAATTCTTTATCAGTTCAAAAAATTCAAGGAATTCTTCAAATACCAAAGTATAAATGACCATCTAAGACTGGCCTTTATTTTTGCACTACTTCCGTTAATATTGATAGCCACTTTACTTATCTATGATTCACAGGGAAAATTACCTTACCTCTACACTCAGATTTCCGAAAATAAGGTTGTCGCTAGAGACATTGGTGTGATTGGTGCTCACATAATGGATATTTCGCGTAACTTTGCCGTTGCCTTTGATAAATTAACTCCAGCAGAGAAAAGTGCTGCTTTCTCCACAATTCGAGCAAATACCACCACACTTACACCCAATTCTCTGACCGGTGTTGCAAAGGGGAAACGAATTATTATGATTCAAGTGGAATCACTCGATAACTTTGTCATTGGTGAAAAGGTTAACGGTCAGGAAGTGACACCGAACCTTAATAAACTGATGAGTAGTAGCAATTATTTTGCTGACGACTACTTTACGCTTGGAGCCGGTGGTACATCTGATGCCGATTTCAGTGTGAATACCTCAATCCCTCCCCTCGTGGATGCTTCAGCTTTTGTAGAATACGGCAAAGATAGTTTTACTAGCTTAGAAAAAGAGTTAAAAACAATCGGATATGCAACAGACGCTTATCATGCAAATAGCCGTGGATACTGGAATCGTGACACAGTTTTCCGTTCTTTGGGATTCGATAATTTTTTTGCCGAAGATAATTACAAAAAAGGTGAAACAATAAACATGGGACTTTCTGACAAGGATTTTCTCGACCAATCGATAGCCAAGATTCAGTCCCAACCGCTATTATCTTTCAACTACCTAATTACGCTCTCTAGCCACTTCTCTTTCGAAATCCCGGACAAAGATAAAGGACTGAATCTACAGACAGGCAAGTACACGACTCTCACCGCGAATTACTTACAAGCAATTCACTATACTGATGGTGCCCTGGGTGACTTTATTCAAAAACTTAAAGATACTGGTATGTATGATGATAGTTTAATCATACTTTATGGCGACCATACGGCAAAATATGATGCTTTTACGGATGATAGCGGCAATCGAGTCGATCTAAATTCGACAGCTGGGAAAAGAATTCCTCTTTTTATCAAACTTCCTGAACAAACTGTGGGTGCAAAATACCAAACACCTTCCTCACACTTAGACATTATGCCAACCATCCTTAATCTTGTTGGAGCACATCCAACTTCACCGATGTTTGGTAAAGATTTGTTTGGAAAAGCTACTACCTTCTTCTTTACTTCTACGTCCGAGAATGACTTCGAACAGATTATTTCCGGAAGCCTTAAATACCTAAATAATGGTGCTAACTTGACTTGTTATAAATATACAAAAGGAAAATCAGCGGTTGTGGATTTATCAACCTGCAACCCAATACTTAACAAACGTAATCAGATCCAAGATGCGGTTGATCTGCTTATCAAACACAATCTCTTCAAAGAATATTTAGCTAGCAAATAAAAAAGAGCCCACCTGGGCTCTTTTTTAAACTGATTATTTTGCGTCTTTGATATAGATTGTTTTCTTTGCTGACTTCACAGCATCTGCGAGCCACGTATCAAAGTCTTTAGTCTTTATCAGAATCTGTGAGGCGCGAATTTGGTCATCTTTGATATCAGTAACTTTGATGATACTGTAGCCATAAACTGTTTTTACGAGTCCACTTACCTCTCCGACCTTTAGAGAGAAAGCTACATTGTCGAATTCCGGCACATTCTTGCCTTTACCAAAGTATCCCATATCACCACCGTTAGAGGCGCTGGTATCCTGGCTATATTGTTTGGCGAGTGTTGCGAAGTCACCGCCTGCCTTGACCTTGGTCAAAACATCATTAGCTAGTTTCTGAGCGTCTGCATTGACAGTAGGGTCGTTTGCAAACGTATCGGCGACCTTCTGTCTGAGCAGCCTAGACTTGTAGATTTCGTCCTTAAATTCGCTAGGTGTTAGACCATAATATTGTTTCAAAACACTAGAAAAGCTCGTATCACCACCATTACTCTTTACTAGGCTAGCGAATTGATCATTGAGTTCTTTGTCTGAAACCACGACCTTTAAGTTAGCAGCCTCAGCACTAACCAAAGTATCCTCAACTAAATTATTCATTGTATCTTTACGGACTTGTGCCAAGACTTTCTTGCCATCAGCAGTTTTGAAATCGACTTTTTTGAACTCTTGCTGATATTTTTCCACAATATCTAATTGTTCAAGATATGTGTGATAGAAAATAACGCGTCCATTTACGAAGCCCGCTGGATAAGGAACAACCTTGCTAACCCCGGTAGTGAAGCCATCTTCCCAATTGAATGCATAAATGCCAATACCCATCACAAAAACAAAAATCAGTAAAAGTCCAACTAGTGAACCGATGATTAATTTTGGATTTTTGAAATTCAATTTACGTGGTTTATTGCCTGAGGTTTTTTTCGCTCTTTTGAAGACTTTGAGAAAATTACTAGTAGCTTTCTTGAGATCAAAAGCCATGACACCTCTCCTTTATGCTTACTAATATATAGTACTTTTATTTACAGTAGTTGGCAACATTATTTTTGGGTGGTTTTTCGTTTTGTGGCATCCACTAGGGCTTTCAACATTTCTAGAATTTCACTGGGATCAGAAAGATTAGTAAGCTCGATTGTGCTGGGTCCTTTCACAGTAACTGTACCGTACTGGAAAAGTGTAGCGAAAACACCGCTAATACGATAGGTGATGTCGGTGACATCGTGGTAATCTATCTCGCTAAATTCACGGGTAAATAGTCCCTTTTTTGAGACGGAAACGAGACGCATGTTCGTGATAATATAGAGGTCATAGAACCAAATCAAGAAATGATAAAAAGCATAAATTAGAGCTATAAACAGTAAAACAGCAGAAATAATTAAGACTACAAAGTATTTATATAGAAATATTGCTCCCAGAATGGCAATAATTACCATAAGTAAAAATCTGAGAGTTTCTTTACGATAAGTTAGAATGCTCTTTCTGAGATTCAGAAGGACTTTTTCACCCCCTATTGGTGTAATAACGTTACTCATAATCTCATTATACAATTAACGGAAATCAATTAACAGGAGGGATAATCTGTGCTAAAATAGGCAGCGTCAACAAGCCCTTGTAGCTCAATGGATAGAGCGATTCCGTCCTAAGGAAGAGGTTGGGGGTTCGACTCCCTCCAAGGGCGCCACGATATACACAATTCGTCACATAGAAAAAGGCCTCACAGAAGGGGTCTTTTTGTGTTCGACTATATTCACGATTTTGCCAAACAAGGATGACCAAGAGAGTAAAATACATGAGTATGCTTGCATAAAGCCTTTTTATTGGTGTTCAAATCAACCCAGCCTGGTCAAATTAGACATGTGTCTACCCAAGCATCAAAACATACCTCTAATCGTATCATTGCGATACGATTATCGTTTCCAGACTGCAGGATTAAGAATTACACCGTGAATATTGTGAAGATATGGAATAGATTCACGGTATATTGACAATATTGCGTGAGTAATATATAATAGATATGTTATGACTATATCCAAAGACATTAGAGAAAAAATAAACAGCCTGAAGCGAGAGTATGATTCCTTAAAAAAAGGTAAGGAATCTCTTTTAGAGACCATATTTGAAACCGAAATTCCCGAATCAGTCTATAATTCAAATGCGATTGAGAACTCCACCCTTACAATAGCCGAAACGGAAAAGATCCTGATGGAGATGGAGGTTTCTAGAGAGGTTTCGGTAAGAGAAGTCTTTGAAGCAAAAAACCTGGCTAGAGTATTTGAATTTGTTAAGGCTAAGTCCGTCAGGGACGGCTTAGACGAAGAATTCATTCTACTACTCCATCGGATGTTAATCAGTAATATCAACGATAGCATCGCGGGTAGATTCAGAAAAGAAGGTGAATATGTAAGAGTTGGAATGCACATCGCACCCGCTCCCGAACATGTACCCTTAATGGTCGATTCTGCCCTACTTACATATTCCAGTAACCATGCTGAGTATTTCTTGGAAAAGATAGCTAAATTTCATCTAGAATTCGAGCACATTCACCCCTTTAACGACGGAAACGGTAGAATTGGTCGGGTCATTATAAATTACCAGCTAATGGAGCTGGGATTCCCTCCAATTATTATTCGTGATAAAGAAAAAATGATTTATTATAAATCATTTCAAGAATATAAAGATGACAAAAAGACGATTGAGATGGAAAGAGTCCTTTATCTAGCCCTGATTGAATCTTTCCACAAAAGAATAACTTACCTAAAGGGTGAAAAGATTATCCGGTTGTCTGAACATGCGAAGAAAACCAGTGAAACCTTGAATAGTTTACTGAATAAAGCTAAAAGGCAAACCGTTCCTGCTTTCAGGGAAAAAGGCGTCTGGAAAATCGGTGAATGAGGGCATAAAATCTTTGATTAAAGACATGTATTTTGGTATAATCTCCCGGTCTCCATTAATACAAGGGGCTCGGAAACATTTATCTATCCGCTAGGCATCTTTTAGCAAAATGAACTTTTTTAAAGGCTTCCGATGGAAATCAAAATATGTTAAAATTGACTCATGACAATAAAAGTTATAGAAAAACCAATTAAAATCTCGGATGTTCAAGAAATCGCTAATCACCAATTTGGCGACATGGTCAAGTTTGTGGTTGATGTGGAAAAAGAAATTTTGGCAATTGGCGGCGACCTTCAAGCAGACGAGGAGGCCATTTTAATTGAAAAAGGTTCAGATCAAAATAATCTGTGGGGGATTAACTATTATCTCGGAAGAGATCCCGCGGAGACAATCGAATTTGATTCAATGATTAATATTAGACCTTCTCAAAATAACCGCTCAAGAGAGGTTGAAAATCCCAAGAATAGGGAGAAGATCATGGCGATTGTTAAGAAACTGGTGATATAGGTGCAACATTCAGCCCTAGAAAACGGGGGATGGTCTAAGCTTTCTCTAAATGAACAGATGGGGAATATTGGCACTGAAGTTGGCCGCATTATTCGTGCTAAAAAACAGAATGACCAGGTAGCAATGAACAATGCTTTGGATAGAGCGCTAGAGCTTTTTGACCTGACTATGAGTGATGGACGAAGAAAACATCAACTCAGAGAAATTGCCCGAACCCGAGAAGTCTTAATTGATTCATTGGCCGAACGTAAAGAATACCATTCCGATTTGACCTCAATTGACAAATACCTCATGCACTTTGCGGTCGCCTCTCGCCTGAGTCGTTAGGCAACGGTTGGCCAAAATATGCTTATCTTTCTCGTTACAAAAGACTTAAGATAAATCTTACAAAACTGAATTTTTTACGATATCTTGGCTCGTTAGTAACGCAGCGCCTGTTTTCAATCGGTTTACTCACTCTATCCGATATCTTTTCGTTGTTTATTCTATTAAATCCGGGGGTTTTTATAGTGCAAATCAACTCTTTAACAAGTCGATCAACCTCCACTTTCTGTTTTATCAGATTATTTGCAGTGGATGAACTTATATACTCAAGTTTTTTTGCAAATTCATTAAAATACTCTAGCTTTCCTAAAGAAGCTGCAGCAATGTTATAAAATCGAATCTGATCTCTCCTGCCGCTCCTTAAGGAACCTTCTACAACATTACTAGGGACTGAAAGTGCCGCCTTCCTTATCTGACTGGTAAGTCCCATAATCTCTTCTTCCGGAAAATCTCTTGTCACTTTATAGATTTCAAGTGCCAGTCGATCTGCCGTCTGGACAATTAAGTTATAACGATTATTTTCTAACATATTGCTTACTCTTAATTATCTAAAATTATCGAATCATTTATCTGACAAAACAAGTATACAAAACAAATAAAAAAGATGTTATGATGTCTCCTGATCCCTTTAGACATTTTCATCATATGCTCTCATTAGCCTGTCAAGCCAGGTCAAAAGGTGTTCGATGGAAAGTGACCCAAGGGGCGCCAAAAAGCAAGAAAAAAAGCAGCCAGATGGCTGCCTTTTTTTAATACATCGCTTTGTGATCAGGTCTATCCCAGTCAAATATTTCCTCTTCAGAAAACCAATGAGATATCTCATGCGCAGCTTCTTCCGGTGTTTCAGATGCATGCACAATATTTTTGATTGCCCTTTTCTCAACGTTTGCTGAAGACGGTGAATCAGAAGAGTAATCACCTCTGATTGTACCTAATTCTGCTTTGAAAGGTAGCGTATTGCCGGCTATTTTACGAACCATGTCTATCGCATGGAGACCTTCAACAACCATTGGTACTACTGGTGACTCAGTCATATAGTCCATAAGCCACTGCCTAACCTGAATACCAGCCTCTTTTTGGTCAGTTGTTCCCATCACTTCCATTGGATCAATTCCTTGTTCAGCGAAACTCTTGAAACCCTTTTCACCAAGTCTTGTAATCCACGCATCGTCTGTAGGGTAATGCTGACTTATATGTTCGAGTGTTGGTTTGACCATTTTGATTGCGACAACCTTTAGTCCTCGCTGTTCAAAGCGACGAATAACCTCACCTATCAAACCTCTTTGCACCCCATCGGGCTTCACCATTACGAATGTTCTCTCGACTTTCATGATTTCTCCTCTATTTAAGCCCTAATATTTTAGCAAACTCTGCCTCATCTTTGAAGGGTCCGATGAGGGCCAAGCATATTTTCTTGTCATTAAACAACTTATTTGCGAGGACAACGACTTCTTCGGTGGTTACGGCTTCAATCTCAGAAAGACGTTGTTCGAGTGTTTTCTGCTGTTCGCCGTACAGTTCGGTAATAGCATTTACCTCACTACGTTTCTCACTATCCTCATAACTTAAAGTAATCATACCGGAAATGTAATCTTTGGTCTTTTGAATCTCTTCTTCTGGTATCTCAGTGAGAACACTTTTGTAAACATCACGAATTATTCGGATGGCTTCCAGGGCTTTCTCATTATTTACACCAGCAAAGGTCACCAAGATACCAGCATCATCCATATTATCACTATAAGTATTGACATAATATGCGAGCCCACGCTCTTCACGAACTTCACTAAACATACGGGAACTCATATTGCCACCAAGTAAAATTGATAATACTTGCGCAGTTACTCTGTCTTTGTTATGAACGTCTACGCCTGGGAAGCCGATAGCCAGATGCGTCTGTTGAGTCTCTTTGTAGGTAATATTGATCTGCTTTCTGGTTTCAAGAATAGAAGTTAAGTACTTATTTTTTCCTTCCAACATGGCAGAAAAAGACTTTTCTAAAGTTTCTTCTAAATCAGAAGGCACAAATCCAGAGACGGCGATAACTGCATTACCTGAACGATAATATTTCTCTCTATAGTCTATGATTTCTTTGGCGTGAATACCTGAGAGAGAGGCTTCTGTTCCTAGCGTATCTTGAGAAATTTGTTTGTTTTCATAAATCGACTCTTCAAAAAGGTCATAAACCCTTCGTCTTGGATCATCTTCTGACATATGAACTTCTTCGACGATTGTACCACGTTCTTTGTCGACTTCTTCATCAAGAATGATTGGGCTAAGTGTCATTTCGGATATAATACTTATTGCCTTAGGAAGGATTTTTCTGGATCCTTTTATAAAATAGCCGGTATATTCTTTCGAGGTAAAGGCGTTATAGAGAGCACCAAGCCCGTCTAGTTCCTTGGCGAGTAGTGCCGCATTCGGATAGCTAGGTGTTCCCTTGAAAGCCATATGCTCCAGAAAATGTGAAATACCCCAAATATTGGGAGTCTCGTTCCTTGAACCGGTTTTGAACATCACAAGTATCGTGAATGATGCAGCATCCGAAATCGGGTCCTCAATGACCTTAATCCCATTTGTAAGTTCATATTCTCGCATTAGAAAATTGCCTTTGCTGATAATGTTAGTAATAATACTATACCACCAGCGACTGCGGTACCGAGAAACATTAGCGGAAGTGACTTCCTCGGTGGGATGTCAAAGACAAATGCGGCCAGAGCCGCGCTCCAAGCTCCGGCTAGCGGAATCGGCAGGGCTGCAATAATGAAAACAGACGATTCCTTGAGCGCTTCAATCTTCTTGGAATTCTTGTCACGAGCATACTGGAATAATTTTGAGAAAAACCACTCAAAAAACTTGATATATTTACGTAAGAAATCTGAAACTGGTCCAAGCAGATAAACGATTACTATGGTTGGGGCAAAGCTACCAATTACGCAGAGTAGATACGCTTGCCAGATTTGTAAATGGAAGCCGAGAATGGCTACCGGCAAAGCTCCACGTAGCTCAATTATTGGCGTAGCAGCAAGTAGAAAAACTTCAATGTATTTCAGTAACAAATTACCTCCTCGCTAGGTAAACTGCGACTATCAGTGCAGCAAGTGCGAAGCGGTAATAAACAAAAATGCTAAAACTATGCTTCTGTAAATACTTCAAGAGGAAGCTAATGGCGATAATCGAAGTAATTACGGTTACAATGATCGCTATCCAAAAGGTCGGAAGCGTCAGCATGCCAGATTCTATATCCTTAAGCTTCACGAGAGCAGCACCAGCAATGATAGGTGCCGACATGAGAAAGGAAAAACGAGCTGCATCTTCACGCTTTAACCCGGCAAAAAGACCGGTAGTCATAGTGATGCCGGATCTTGAAATACCCGGGATGATTGCAGCAGCTTGAGCGACACCGATCAAGATTGAATCTTTAATCTTCACATCCTTTATAGTTCTCTTGCCTGCATCATGATGATCAGCAAACCAGAGAACGGCTCCAAAGGCTGCCAAAGTAAAGGCAATCAGAAGCGGATTACGAAGAGCATTTTCGGCATATTTGTCCAGAAGGATACCGAAAGTCGCTCCCGGGATGCTAGCAATTAACAGGTAACCAAGGAATTTTTGCTCGAATGTTGTAACCTTTCGATCCCGTACGAGTTTGAAAAAGTTTTGTATCAGGCTCCACCATTCACGCCAGAAAAAACCAAGAATAGCGACAAGCGAGCCGACATGGAGGGCAACATCGAATGCAAGACCAGGATCAGGAAAATGAAAAAGCCATGGATAAAGAATTAGATGAGCCGAACTAGAGATCGGCAACATTTCCGTGAATCCCTGAATTATTCCTAGCCAAATAGCCTGTATAATATTCATGTTTTTATATTTTAACATTTACTTCTCCCCATTGCGAGAAGTCTTTTTGCGTCGTACAATATAAATCATGGACCTAGAAACACTTATTAATGAGTTCCTCGAATATTGTGAGATTGAGCGTGGCCACAGTGAACTTACCATTCGAAACTATGAACACTACCTCACTCGGTTTTTGGAATTTACCAGAAACGAGAAACGGAAAGAAAACGTCAAGGTCTCTGATATTACCCAGGAACTCACCCGTAAGTACAGACTTTATCTAAATAGAATCGATACCAATGCCGGCGAAACCCTGAAGAAGATTACTCAAAACTATCACATCATAGCTCTTCGGGCCTTTCTGAAATATCTCGCCCGCCGCGACATCCCTTGTCTCGCTGCAGAAAAACTGGAGCTTGCTGACGCCACCAGAAAATCATTCACCTTTCTGGAAATCACTGAAGTGGAAGAACTTCTCGGAGCGCCAGAAAAAAATCCGAACAAAGACAGCGGGATCACTCTCCGTGATAAAGCAATCCTTGAAACTCTGTTTTCCACCGGCCTTCGTGTTAGCGAACTAACCGGCCTAGATATAGACAGCATCAATATGGAACGGGGTGAGTTCATGGTACGTGGTAAGGGTGATAAAGAGAGGCTTGTCTTCCTCTCCGACGGTGCGAAGGACGCCATTTCTGACTATCTGAAGACCCGCAAAGACGATTTTAAACCACTCTTCATCCATTATGGCGGACTAGGCGAAGATTATGAAGATGGTGAGTTTATGCGTTTAACACCAAGAAGTGTCCAACGAATCATCAAGAAATACGCGAAACTCGCAGGAATAGTAAAGGATGTGACTCCACACGTACTCAGGCATTCATTTGCCACCGATCTACTAATAAATGGGGCGGACATCCGCAGCGTACAGGACATGTTGGGACACTCTTCTATCACAACCACGCAAATCTATACTCACATTACGAATAAACAACTACGAGAAGTACATAAGGCATTTCATTCAGATAAGTAAAGATTTGTATTTAGAACACTAGGATAATTTGACCGTTAGCCCCATTACCTCCCATATCACCATAGGCGTCATCTCCGCCGCCACCCCCACCTGGGGCGCTAGCATCAGAATAATTTGAGCCATCAGAACCAGATCCTCCTGAGTAAGTTCCTGTTCCACCAGCACCACCAGAGCCACCAGCATCGCCACCAGCATAGCCACGCCCACCTGCTCCGCCAGAGCCTGCTCCTCCACCACCACCACCGCCCCAGTCATCTGAAGTATCGGCGTAACCACCATTACCACCTGAATAGGCACCAGCGCTAGGAATACAGCCAGAAGCCTGCCCACCGGCTGCTCCACCACTATCACCAGCATAACCGCCACCCCTTGCAAGAACCGTAGAAGCATTGACAAACCAGGTATCACCTCCAGCATTCCCAGTACTGGCCATCCCAACTGAATAATTATAAGTATTACCGGGAACAACAGACATTACTGACTTTGTGAAAGCACCACCTCCTCCCCCGCCTTGGTCATAACCGTGATTACCTTCATTGGAACCACCAGCCCCCCAGGCATAAACAGTGACCGATGTAACGCCTGCGGGTGCGGTCCAACTACCAGAGCCAGAAGTGAGAATAACGGGACTTGTTCCGCTTCCCCCACCACCCGAAGGTGTACCAGCAACAAGACTCAGATCATCAAAGTAATAAGTTCCTAGCTGATTATAATCGAACCAAATACCGAGCATTGGCATACTACGTCCAGAAACCGGCGGGAATGTTGTAGTAGTGAAATCAATCTCGGCACTATGCCAAGCACCGTCTGCTGTTACTGGGAAACCGCCAAGTATAGTCGCAACATTTACCATAGTACTATCACCAAGCCTAAAGTTTGCCGAACCAGTAGTACCAACTGCGGCTTTATATCTAAATGTTAATTGATAATTTGTGTTCGATGACATTTTGCTTGTCATATCCTGACCGATGGCACTCCAATTTGTTCCTGCAGTATGAGTAATGCTAATATAATTGTTTCCTGACTCATTTCCCAGCTGCCAACTAGGGCCACTGAAGTTAACCACACTCCAACTCGTGAAACCGTTCGAAAAGTCGCCGTTGGTTATAAGATTGGACTGTGAACCGGTCGTGAAACTGGCCCCAACGGTTATATCAGAATTTATTGTGAATGTACAAGGCTGACTGTCGGTTCCGCTACAAGTTCCACCGGACCAGCTGCCAAACGAATAGCCGGTATCAGCGACGGCCGTTAGGGTTACTGCGGCGCCCTTGACGAAATTATTTTGGCAAGAATTGCCCCCTGTTCCACAATTAATATAGTTGTCAGCCGTGCTCACAGTACCACCGACAATTGGATTAGAAATTGTCAGAATTTGTCTAGGCGTGGATACTCCGATGCCAACTCCTATGAAGTTATCCATATAGATGCCACCACTTGTAAAGACTGGCTTAGTGAAATTGTCAGAGCTTGTCGGTGTATACAAACTAACGGCTGGTGAGAAAACCAGGCTGTCATTACCTGAAAGATCTAATGCAGGGGCTGCGGATACATCATAAACATTCGTTTTGGCACACTTCGGATTCATATTTGAGTCCTTTGTTGTAAATGTATATTTCAAATAAGCATCATATTCATAATCAACTTTGATGTTATAAGAATAAGGAGTATTCGAAAAAGTGTTCAAAGGCGCATTAAAAGATGAGATTGTATCAGCTACAGGAGTTGGCACATTTGTTCCTGTTGAATTAATGTGCTCGTACAAGACTACGTTTACACTTTGGCTAAATACCGTAAGACCGATATTAATATAACCGTTCGAATTTTGTATCCTTATATAGTTGGTTGAACCCGATGTAGGGGCCCAGTAGTCAAATGATAGAGAAAAGCTCTTATCTGCTACAAGTTGTTTATTATTCTGACCATTGATGGCATCATTTAAGTCACTATTTGGTGTGACTTCTGTAGGAGCTGCCATTGTATAATCAATTTTTCTGCTTATCGTACCAACTGTCCCTGTTGATTCTATAAGAGATTTCGGACTTGGCCAATATTTTACAGAATAACTGGCGTTATTACCTGCCAGCAAACCGTTAAAATCATATGACACATCATCGGTATTCCCGTTTGTCTTGCGCCAATTTTCGATGCCATTTACAAATTGCGTTCTGGCTAAATCGACACCAGTTTGGGCTGCAGAGTATGCCCTCAACGAATCCGTAGAGTTTAATGACATTCTAGATTCTTTGACGATAGCTGTTGCTACAGTCGTAGAAACAATAAGCAAAATCGTTATGAGTATTAACGACCATATGAGTGCAAATCCTTTTGTAATTGTCTGCTTCATCAGTAAGATTCCCCTATAACCACCCCTGTTTCCAGATAAAGACTGTCACTGTAGTCACTTTTTGTCTGGCTACCAGTGCTACTATTCAAAATAACATCTAAATATGGAATATTATCCACAAAAGTCCTTTTGAAAGTGCTGCCGTTGCTCCCACCAACAATCAGCTTTACATCGCTACTAGCTCCTCCAAGAAGATTTTGTCCAAGCGTTTTAGATCTTGTACTGAAACTATTCGAACAATCTGCTAATCCCGAACATTCCAGATAATAAAGGTTACTTAAACCCGCTGAGTTAGGTGCCTCAATGATAAATTGGGCTCCTGTTTCGATCGATTGTCCGTCCGTTGGGTTATTTGTTAGAATAAGTCTTTGTTCTCCTCCTGCTACAACTATATTTACATCGCTTGCTTGTCTAGAAAGCCTTGAGATCATATCCAGAGACACTCTTAATTTCTCTTGAGAGTTTCTCATCCTTACGCTCAATGATTTTGCGTTAGTAAGTGCAATAAAGGAGCCAACAACCAAACCCATCAAAGTCATAAATACCGCTGATGCGACAAGTATCTCAATCAATGTGATGCCCTTTTTACTCACTTGGTGCCACCAATTGTGTTAGGTTGTAAGTACTCTGGTTTGTTGCCCCTTTATCTTTCCATGACATCGCCACTTTCACTTCATAAAAACCCGATGCATCGAAAGAGTAGGTGTAGCCCTGTGTCACGCCGCTGGCCGGAAGTTCGACGGAGGTAGTTGTGACAGCAATAGTATATTTGCCCGCTGGTGTTGGTGTAAAAGAAAGAGGAATTGTTGAGGCCCCGCCATAGACTGGGCAAGAAGTCTTAATTTGAATTATAGCTTCGGTCATAGCTCTTTGTGCAATAGCGGCAACTTCGGTTTTTGTCCTAGAAACGGTCACGAGATTTAATGATTGGATAATAAGAGTCGCAGTCGCTACAAAAACGAGCATCATGACCAACATCGCCACCATAACTTCCACAAGACTTTGGCCCTTCTTTATTCCCTTATTGATATGAAATATCGCCATTGCTATTCACCGTTATTGTTACTGTATTACTTTTATAAGTTAAAAGAATTGTCACGGAACCAGGATTCGAAGGGCTATATGTTGTTTGGCTAGAACAGCTGGGGTCAAAGTACCAATCATTAGCAGGTCTTTTTGTTGCATCTGCACTCCCGTCTATCCAAGCACAACCAGATTGTTGAGTACGAGTAAAATCAAAGGTTGTCGCCAGATAGTCTCTCGCAAAAGGTGATGTAAAAACTGCTGAAAAAGTATTATTGGCCGAGTTTCCTCCGATAGTTACTACCGGGGGATTAGAACCGGCTGGTAAGCTCCCCTTATCTTGATCTGGAATAATAGTACTCTGTTGCTCATTAAGTACACTACCATCAGAGTTTAATGGGACAATGCTATAGTTTCCGGTTGAGTCCATCTTGAATTCCCATGCCTTTGTAGTAGAACCGCTAGGAAGATTCGGATCCATGGTAATGGCCTCTGAGCGATTTTGGGCAGTACGGACAAGGGAAACAATTTGTTCCACTGATTGGTTGAGCCTCTGGTAATTGCTATTTGCCAGTAATGCTCCAACCGAAATCAAACTTAAAATAGAGATGATACCAAGTACGACCATCATTTCGATTAATGTGAACCCATGTTTTACCTTTGGGACCAAGACACCCCCGCATATTATCCTAAGAATATTCTAGCATAAAGATTGACAATTTGCTGCCCAAAAATGAGCGCGAAGATGAGTCCCGCCATCAAGTATGGGCCAAATGGAATTTCTGAGTTCATTTTCTTTTTCTTACTACCGTAAACCAAAATCAGTCCTATTATACTACCCACAATAAAACCAAAGTAATATGCCGGCAAGATAAGTGGAAAGCCAAGAGCAAGTCCCATCAAAGCTGCCAGTTCATACTCTCCCTCACCCATCCAGCGCCCTTTGGAAAAAAAATAGATGGAATAAAATATTAACCCAGGGATAAATGCAGAAAGAACAAAAGGAGATATGTAGTTTACCATTGGTTGCCATGATAATACGCCGCCGTAATTTATTGTTATCATAATAATCGCAGCCAAAATTCCGGTGTATACCCATCTTGATAGAATGTATGTAGTCTTGTAGTCATGGAGGCCGACAAGAATAGCCACAAAGGCTATGAATATTAGTAGGAGCAAAACAAACACAGACCTCAAGTCGATAGGCAGCCCGAAACGCCAAAATAATCCTAAGAACGAAAGCCCTGTTACAAGTTCAATAATAGGGTATTGAATCGATATCTTTTTACCACAATATCTACATTTTCCCTTTAGATAAACAAAACTAATAAGCGGAAATAGATCTAACCAAGATAATTGATGTTTGCATTTGGGGCAAAAAGAACGACCACCAATTGATTTTTTTTCTTCAATGCGATATTCGAGAGCATTAATAAAGCTGCCAAAAACGAGGCCCGAAATAAATATCAAAATGGAGATTTCTAATAGCATGTGCCCTTATTATATTTGATTTTAGAAACAATAAAAAGTCTCTTGAGTTGCATCTATCTGAATGTAGAGTAAATAACACTACTCCCCGCACAACCACTTGCAGTACTTGGCAAAGTGATTGTTGGTGCAGCAGTATTATTATTCGCACATGCGGCAAAACCATAGTTTGAGCCCGAATTTCCAGAAAGATAAGTAAAGTTCGCTGTCGTAACGCTAGAAATTGTGGTACTAAGATCCTTGTCTGTGACTAAGGCCGTCATTAGAGCTACCACGTCAGCAGATGTTGGATAGATATTGGCATGTTTACTTGCATAGGTCTCGAGTGCAGTCTCAATAGTCTTGGCTTGACCCATCCTCTGTGTATTTACAGATTGAGTCCTAGCTCCAGTAATGGCTGCAACCATTAATGCAGCCAAGACTGCAATAATTGCCATTACGACAACTAATTCAATAAGTGTAAAACCCTGTTTGTTTTGTGTCATTATTCCCTCCAAGAACTATCTTCATTATATTCCCTATGTTAAACAAGTCAATAAAACACTGTTTAAAAGCCATAAGATAGTAATACAAATACCCATTTGAAATTTAAAAGGCCCCTCAGGGCCTTTTAAATGATATCTTACTATATTATCTGAATGTAGAGTAAATAACACTACTCCCCGTACAACCACCTGCAGTACTTGGCAAAGTGATTGTTGGTGCAGCAGTATTATTATTCGCACATGCGGCTAAACCATAGTTAGCACCAGCGTTTCCTGACAAATAGGTGAAGTTCGCTGTCGTTACACCGGCGGTAGCGACCGTAAGATCTTTGTCGGCAACCAAGGCCGTCATAAGGGCTACTATATCCGCGGATGTTGGATATAGGTTAGAATTTTTACTTGCATAGGTCTCGAGTGCAGTCTCAATAGTCTTGGCTTGACCCATCCTCTGTGTATTTACAGATTGAGTCCTAGCTCCAGTAATGGCTGCAACCATTAATGCAGCCAAGACTGCAATAATT
>Ga0265338_10002319_pt1 | contig 28813 bp, 17 predicted proteins | sample 42126metaG_FD_193579 | JGI IMG/M metagenome (GOLD analysis project Ga0265338, IMG submission 193579) | Rhizosphere microbial communities from Carex aquatilis grown in University of Washington, Seatle, WA, United States - 4-21-26 metaG | ecosystem: Host-associated > Plants > Roots > Rhizosphere...
TCGCCAAAATACCGGCGCAGAGACCAGCCACCGCCAGCGGCGCAGAGACAGCCGCCAGTTGATTTTAGCTGTTACCCGATTGGCTCGGAGGTTTCCCGCAAAAAGCGGTCGAGATCGTCTCTGGAATAAATCGGGTGCCGCAACGCCCGCGAAGGGTGCAGCAGACCGCGCTGGGTCAGGCGGTCAATGGTGACTTTGGCGACCCCCAAATAAATCGCCGCTTCCGCGCGTTTGAATCCTTTTTTCTCAATTTGAATTTTCGTTTCCGCACCGGTAGAATCACCGTTACGGCCTGGCTTTGAAATTTGGCGGTTATCTTTAAGCATGAGCATTCTCCTGGTTATCTTGAATTTCTATTGTTTTTACCAAAGCTTCCTTTCCAGCCACCGACGAATACCGATCAAACACCGGCATGGGTTTGACGAACTCCACGGCGCGGTCTTGCAGGGCCAGCCCCAATTCGCGCAGGTTTTTTCCCGTGATCAGCACCGTGCGTTTCAAAAATGACAGCGTGAGCGTGTCCAGCCCATCGCCTGCTTCAAATTTGACGAGTTCCAAATGGTGGTAGGGCAGCAGGTAGAAACCTTTTGAATTCAGTTCCAGCCGCAAATTGTCCGCCGGGACATGACTACCATTGACTCCGCGCTTGAGGTTAAAACAGGGATTTTCAGTGCTCATACTCTCATGCCTTTACTTTTTTGGTTGGTTTGTTGCTGCGGAATTTCAACTCGCCGCCGCACGATTTGTGGTTTTGGAATCTCTTGCATGACCGAATCGGTTGGTTTGATGGATTCGGCTGGCTTTGCGGCCTGCGATTGCCCGACCGCTTCGTCCTGCCGGAGAGCCTCGTCCCGCCGTTCGGTGAATTTGCGTTGCGCCTGTTGAACATTGAGGACATAGGCAACGTCGCGCCCCCAAATTTTGGCGAGCTTGTGATCTGCGCTATCACCGGCCATGTCCAAGGCCAGAGTCCGGTGGCCGGAATGGGCGATGTTCTGGCGAAGCTGGATTTTATCCGCCGTAAAAATCTTCACACCCTTGCGACCACGCGAAATCGTGACATACCATTGTTGCTCGTTCGTGGCCGCTTTGACGGCAGAATCCGAGAACAGGACGTAATCCACGGTCTTGCCCTGGGCGGCGTAGGACGTGACCGCGTAGCCGCGCACGAACTGCCGGTAATTTTTCGGCAACACCCGGCCATCATTCAAAGCGATGCGTCCGTCCTGATGAATTCCCTTTACCGTCACCAATTCGCCATTGGCGAGCCGACGCCCATCCTGGCTTTGGGCATTGGCCTTGAGTTGCAGGCGGTCGCCGGTGGACAGGAAAAGTTCTTTCGGCTGGCAGACGGTGATTTTATCCAATTCCTTGAACGGCACGGGCCGGATACGGTGGTCGGCCTCGATCAGCAGATGCCTGTCAGTAATGCCGCACAGTTTCCCTGCGCTGCCGGATTTGAAACCGGCCGTCGGACGGTTGAACACCAAAATGGATTCCGGCTGGTAAAACCGCTTGTCGCGCTTTTGCGCATCCGTCAAATCCTGCCGCTCCAACGCCGTGACCGTCGTTTCAGCCTCGCCGATTAACTTTTGTGATTTCAGGCCGAGCCGGACTTGTTCATTGACCTTGTGAATCTCCGACCAGCTTTGTGAGACAACCACGGTGGATTGTTGATTTTTGAAAAGTTCAAGAAAATGCTCGGTCAGTTTCTGCTGTTGATCCGCCAGTGTGCAGGCGACCACCGCGCCTTGTTTATCCAGCCGGTCGAAGGATGCGCCGAGTTTGCCTTGCTGCGCTTCATTCACGGCGAGCTTGTATTGTTCCAGCCATCGGCGTTCCACTCGATTTTTGGCCGTGCCGGGATTTTGACGGCGGATGTTCGTCAGTTCCGCGTAGCCAAGACCCGAATACTGTTCAATGGCGCGCAGTGCATCGGATGCCTCGACCGCTTCGTGCTGGTGCGTGTCGCCGGACAGGATAACCCGACCCTTGACCGTCTGAATGAGCGATAGCAGTTCCAGCATTTGTTGCCCGCCGATTTGTCCGGCCTCGTCCACGATAACAACCGCCCCGCGTGTCAGATAATTCTGCTTGAGCAAAGCACTGACGGTTTGTGCGCCGGTAAAGCCGTCCCGTTCCAGATCGGCGACCTGCTGGCGTTGCGGTGCCAGGACGTGAACGGTATGACCGGCTTGAATGAGTCCCGCTTTGACTTCCCTTAAGGTAAAACTTTTGCCCGTCCCCGCGCCGCCGCGAAACAGGGTGACGAAATCACGCGAGGACAAAATGTGTTCGACCGCTTTACGCTGCTCATCATCCAGCGACCGGTTTGACGACTGATAATTGGCCGCGAGCGGTTCGTATTTGTGCATCTGGTGTTGCGACAGCTTGACGATGTTCAATTCACGTTGCAGGACTTCGCGGGTTGTTATCTTGCCTTGAAATTGTTCGTCACGGATATATTCACGTTTCCGGGTAGCCGCTTTAATTTCCGGCAGTGACACATTTTGGCCGCGCATATGTTCCAAGGCGTGACGCCATAGCTCATGCTCGTGGACGACCGACCGCCGCTCGAACAGATGCTGCTCCGCCCAACCGACCGCCTGTTCTGTAGTCATCTTCTGTGTAATCTCCGGTGAGCGATGATTGTCCAGCCGATGCAATTGAAACTGTTCCCGCCATGATAATTGTTTGTTCCAGATGGATTGCAGTTTGACGATGCCGACATCCTTGATCTTCCGCGCCCGTTCCTTGTGCGCGATGTTGGCCCGGATGACCTTGATGTTCTGACCGGCCTTGTCCGGTTCACGTTCCAAAAGTTCCCTGGTCTTTTCGTCAATCTCACGGTGACGCTTGGAAAAACGGTCAATCAATTCCTTGGACACACCGGCAATCTCGAAATCGCCGCGCGGATTGTTTTCAACGCCGTAGCCAAATCGCTGGAGCGACCTGACCAGTTCGTGATAATAAACATTCCTGACGAACTTCTGTGCCGTAACCATTTCACAGGCTTCCAATGCTTTCCAACGGTTTTCAACTGAATCCCGTGTGGCATTGAACAGGATGCAATGACTGTGCAGGTGCGGGTCTAAATCGCGCGACGTGTCATGCCGGAACACCGCGCCCACCACATTGCCCGTCACCCGATGCGCATACTGATTCTGTTTGCGAACCCGTGTGGCAGCGTAGGTTTGTAATTCACGCATGGCCACCATCACCGCCTCATCATGCGCCTCAATGATCCGCTGGTCATTCCCAACCAGTGCCGCAATGGAAACTGATTTAGGCGGTGACAACGTGAAATCGTAAAACACCCGACGATTGGCGGATTCATGGACGTTCCCATCTTTATCCACCCGGACACGTTTTGAATTAAGCCGGGGAGTTAATTGCTCCTCGGTTTGCGGATGAATGTTCTGGCACAGGTTCAGGAAATCCTTTTCAGTCGTAATGCCCGACAATCCCAATTCTCTTGCCCCTTCACCGAACCATTGACCTGAAACCGTCTGCCCTTTCATGTAGTAATCACCGACGCCCAGGTGTTCGCGAAAATACGACTCCGCATTTCGCAAACTGTATTGAGCCTTCATCGTCAGCATGGTGGAACGCTAAACCATGTCGGGTGCAATTATGCGCCATCGGTAGCGCAAAATGGCTGGCCGGAAATGTTACCTGTTAATCGTATTGGAAATGGGACGCTGTTCTCCTTGCGAGTGCAAGGGGCAGCCGTAACAACGAAAACGTCAGACAAAAATCAAATGGCAGATGAATTGAAAATTATGAATACAACCATCGTATCCGCCGAGGCGAAAGCCCGCTTGACCGAAGCCGTCAATCTTTACACGCCGCCCGCGCCGGAAAAATACCGCGCGTTGAACGAAGTCAAAGATTCCATCATTGCCTTGCGGGAACGCAAAGCGTCGTATGAAACCATCCGCGCCATGTTGCACGAGAACGCCGGCATCGAAGTGTCGCACCAGACCGTCGCCCGCTACTGCCGCGAGGTGCTGGATTCAGCCAGGCCAAAGAAGTCACGCCGTTCCAAGACGCCAACGACGGAACCACCGGCTTCCGCTCAAACAGAACCGGCAACACGTCCGGCAATCGGCCAGCCAAGGTCACGCGGCCCGCGCATCTATGACCCCAAAAGTCTTTAACGCAGCAGCGCAGGCGTCGCCAGTCGCGGCGACGGAGAGCGACCAAAAAGAAATCCGCCCATGTTAAAAAACAAAAACCGTTGGGTTCAAAGTCCGCGACCAACGCACGTTACACAGCCCTGTAACGTGCGCTCGTCGGGGACAGACAAAGGAAAACGCAGTCGCGTTGGCTTCCGTCTTGAGCTTGGCGTCGCCGCTCCGGCACGCGGCTTCACTCATGCCGTTCCACCGCGCCGCCTGCCGCTTACCGCCGCCAACTCAAGACCGAAGCAGGGAGTAAAAATAAATTCGTGTCGGGAATCGGACAGAAAGACGCCGGGCGCGGGCAAAACAAAATTCGCGGGAATGCTCGCCACCCGGATGGAGAGTTCTGGCGATGTGGGGCAAACATTGTGTATGATTTTGGAAGGACGCACATGAATGAGAAACTGAACATATTCGTCAGCTCGGTGCAGAAGGAACTCGAAGACGAGCGGGTCATCGTCCAAAACCTGTTAAGCACGGACCCGTTTCTGTCGGCGCATTGTTCGCCGATTCTTTACGAGTTCGAGCCGGCCTCGCCGGACAAGGCATTGGAGGGCTGCTTGAAATCGCTTGATGGCTGTCACGTTTATCTGCTCATCGTGGCCGCTCAATATGGCACTTTGGTTGGCAAGCTGTCCATTACTCACGCGGAATACCGGCGATCCAAGGAAAGGAAACTGCCGGTTCTCGCGTTCATCAAGGGCGACCGTAAAGTGAAGCGCGAGGACGGCACCGAAGCGTTGCTCAAGGAACTTGATGACGACGGCCCGAAATACAAACGCTTCGGCAATGTCATCGAACTGCAAAAGGAAGTCCGTGCCGCCCTCGTCAAACTTCTCAAAGAACAGTTTGGCATCGCGCCTTCCAGCGACGAAAACGAAGTTGCGCAGCAAACCATCGAGGCTACTTCCATATTCGAGTCGCAGCCGCTGACGAGATTACGCTGGTCTGAACTCGACCACGAGGTGATCCGTCAATTGATTGCCGCAGCGGAAGGCCGGGACGCTGGGAAAATCTCCGCCGCCGACTTGCTCGCGGGCGCATCGGTGCGCGGCTTGGTCTGGCATGACCCGCAAGCCGGGGAACATTACGCCACCGCCGCCGGCATCGTGCTGCTGGCGAAAGACCCTTCGGCGGTTTTTCCGCAGTGCCGTATTTTGGCCGATGCGTATCGCGGTGCGGAGCCGGATGGCAATCCCCACGACCATGAAGACATTCGCAGGCCAATGCCGACCGCGATTGACCGCGCCATCGCCTTCATTGACCGGAACACCCGCCATCCGATGCGCGTTGTTGGCCTCAATCGCCTCCGGCTGGATGAATATCCCGTCGAGGCGTTGCGGGAAGCTCTGGTCAACGCCGTCGCGCATCGCCAATACGAGGACGCCGGGCGCAAAATCATGCTGGAAGTTTTTGCCGACCGTGTGGTCATCTCCAGTCCCGGTCTGCCGCCGTCACCCATCACTTTGGCCAATCTTCGTAAGGGCAAGTATCGCCCCTGTTCCCGTAATCCGGTGCTGGCACAATGCCTCTCTTATTTTCATCGAATCGAGGAACGCGGCAGCGGCTTCCGCCGGATGCGCGACCAGATGCTCAATCATGGTTTGGATCAACCGCTCCTCGGCACGGACACCGGCTATTTCCAAATCATATTCCCTGGGCCGGGTGAGAATGTGGATCGCATCCGCGTCCCAGAAACTAGGCTGACGGTGACACCGGCCATCGAAGCGCAGTTGAACGAACGGCAGCGAAAAGCGTTGGCAGAAGTGCTCAAGTCCGGTTCTGTCTCCAGCGGCTGGCTGGTCAAGAATATGCAGGTGACGTATGATACCGCCAATCGTGACCTTCTCGCACTGGCTGAATTGAAAATCCTCGTTCGCAATGGCAAGGGACGTGCCTCAAAGTATGTTCTTTTAGAAGCGAAGGCCCGTGCATGAATCTTCCGATAATCTTCCGATGCGCTGCCGGAATCTTCCGATTTGGTGGTCACTGCAACTGGCGTGAATCTTCCGATAATCTTCCGGTTCGTTGCCGGAATCTACCGATGACTAAACGACTGATAATCGTCCGACGAATCCAGAAAATCGTCCGATTAACTAAACCGATGGTGACCGCCGCGACCAACGCGCGCTCCGTTTGACCGTGCTCCTTCGTCTGCGCGGTCACGCACTCCGCGCGCGTTCGTCGTGAGCGGCATTTTTATTTACCGCATGAGCGTTTGCTTCCGACTCCGGCTCGGCGTGCGGCGTTGCGTTCCGGCTCCGTTCCAGTCGTCACTCCGCCTGCACTCCACTTTTTCCGCTCGCCGACCGGAGACCGAAGCAAATGAGCCAATTCCACTAGAATTGCCTGGCACGGATTCACAAGCTTGTCCTGAACCATCATTTCCGAGTAAAGTTCACCACGTCCAAAATGGACAAAGAAAACTATCGAATAATTTTCACAAAACATATTTAGCGTAGCTACGGCTACGGGCTGTCCTGAAAACCGCGAATTTTCTAAGCCCGTCAAACATCCGACCGAGCGCGCCCAAGTGGGCGCGGCTTGGCGTGCTTGTTTGACAGGCGCTTCGCGGTGCCTCAGGACAGGGTGCGTTGAGTCCGCGCCTTTTATTTCCCGTGGTTGCAGTTGCGTTTCGCGCAATGGCAACACCACAAGAAATCCGCAGCAACCGTTCGCTCCTCGAACAGCTTCCCGAAATTGTCCGCGCCGGGAAACGGCAGGCGGAGCGGATCATGGAAGGGCTGGAAGCCCGCACCCGCGTCGCATTGCAGACGCGCGAACTGGTAACGCCAGCCAAAGACACGAACTGGCAAGAATTTCAAAGCCTCAAACCGCACGCCAAAGCGCAGGCCACACTTGGCGGCGATTTGGCTTTGCTGAATGAAACGCCGGGGCAGACACAACTGATCGCCAGCCGGACGCAATGGTTCAACCGGCTGATTTACGGCGACAATCTGCTTTGCATGGCCGCGCTGCTGGCGGGCGATGACAACGCGCCGTCGCTGCGGGGGAAAATTGACCTAATTTACATTGACCCGCCGTTTGATTCCAAAGCCGACTACCGCACGAAAATCACGCTGCCGGGCGGCGACGTGGAACAGAAGCCGACGGTGATTGAACAATTTGCCTACTCCGACACCTGGGCGGACGGCACGGCGAGTTATCTGGCGATGATTGTCCCACGCTTGTGCCTCATGCGCGAACTGCTTTCCAACCGTGGCTCGATTTACGTCCATCTCGATTGGCACGTCGGGCATTATGTAAAGGTGGCCATGGATGAAATTTTTGGCAGAGATAATTTCATCAATGAAATTGTTTGGCGACGGTCGTTTGGACATAGTGACTCTGACCGATATGGGAATATCCATGATATGCTCATGTTCTACGGCAAAGGAGGCGAGCGGTTTTGGAATCAAGTTCTTCTGCCAGCGGACAAAGAATATATTGATACATTCTTCGACCAATTTGATCCCGTTCGCAAAGAGCGTTACCAGCGATTGAGCCTGTCAGCAGGAGGATTATCTGGTGGTGGTTATGACTACGAATACAAAGGTGTCCGCACGCTTTGGCGTTGCCCGATTGAGACCTTGAAAAAGCATGACTCTGAAAACCGATTGCACTGGCCTAAAAAGAAAGGCGGCGTTCCTCGGTTAAAAAAATACGAGAGCGAACACAACGGCGTTCCACTTCAAGACCTATGGACAGACATCAGCAAAATTCACAACCAATCCGCCGAGCTTGTTGGTTACTCAACACAAAAACCAGAGGCTTTGCTTGACCGGATTCTAAAATCCTCATCAGATAAAAATTCCATCGTCGCGGATTTCTTCGGCGGTTCAGGAACAACGGCAGCCGTCGCGGAGAAACTTGGCCGTCACTGGATTACTTCCGATCTCGGCAAACCGGGTTGCATGATTATGCGCAAGCGGCTGATTGACCAAAACGCCAGTCCGTTTCTGTATCAGGCCATCGGCGATTATCAGGTGGAAGCCGCGCGTTCCATACTCGGCAGAAAATATCGCGTCGGCGATCTGGCGCAAATCGTTCTTGGACTTTACGGCGCATTGCCGCTGGACGCGGAGGACAATCCGAATCGCAATCTCGGCAAAATCCCGCAGTCGCGCACGCTCGTCATGGTGGATTCACCGCAAAAGCTCACCGGCTTGGCGACTCTCAAAAAAGCGCAGGAGTTGCGCGGCTCGCATCTGGGCGGCTGGGAAAAAGTAGTGGTGCTGGGCTGGAATTTCACGGCGGACATCGGCGAAGTCATCACGAACTTGAATGACGCGAAGCTGGAAGTGCTGGTCATTCCGCCGGATCTGCTCGACCGCCTGAAAAAGAGCGGCGGTTACGAAAAGTTGAAAACGGATTTCGACGCGCAACGCATCCGCTTTTCGTCGCTGCAATATGTGACGGTAAAGCCGATTGAACGGAAAGCGATTGCCAGCGGCGAAGTGCTGACGGTGGAACTGGACAACTACGTTTTGCTGTCGCCAGACGCGCTGAACTTGGAAGCGAAAGACAAAGAACGATTGCAAGCCGTGGTGAACCGCGACCCGCTCGCGCTGGTGGAGTATTGGAGCGTTGACCCGGATTACGACGGCGAAGTGTTCCGCAGCGTGTGGCAGGATTATCGCGGCAACACGGACAACGACGATAACGCGCTCCATGTCGTCCGCAAGGCTGTGTTGAGCGGCCTTCCGGTAAAGAGCGGTTCGCGCCGCGTGTGCGTGCGCGTGGTGGACGTGTTCGGATTTGAAGCCGAGGTGGTGAAAACCGTTTAAGCGTATGGCTGGAATGATGCTTCCCCTAGTCAAAGCCCTCACACCGCGACTGCTGACGGATTGCGCGGGCCTGGAATCCGGCAACGCGCCGATTCTGGAAAAGGTCACGCCGGTCACGGCGGATTTGCTGCGCTGGTGGTTTCAACAGGATTGTTGCGACGGGCGCACGGTGAATTTTCATCCCGGCCAGCGGCAGGCGATTTTGCACGCGATTTACGCGCATGAAGTTTTGCAGCCGGAAACGCTGGTGGAACTTTACCAAAAACTCGCGGCGGAAGATTTGCTGACGGCACGGCGGCTGGAAGAAGTCGTGCAAAGCCGGCATCCCAAGTATTGCCTGAAAATGGCGACCGGCACGGGCAAGACGTGGGTGCTGCAAGCCTTGCTTTACTGGCAGATGCTCAACGCGGCGCGGGCGCGGGAAGATAAACGATTCACGCGGAATTTTCTGATCGTCGCGCCGGGGCTGATTGTTTATCAGCGGTTGCTGGATGCGTTTCTCGGCAAGGAACGCGGCGGGCAACGGGATTTCAGCACGTCGGATTTGGCGCGTTACAAAGATTTATTTGTGCCGGACAGTTACAGCGATGAGGTTTTTCGTTTTGTGCAAGGCAATGTCTGCACGAAAGAGGATTTGGGAACGAAAGTCACGGCGGGCGGGCTGATTGGCATTTGCAACTGGCACGCGCTGGCCGAAGCCGACGAAACGGACGATGAAGATGACGGCACGGAATCGCCGGGCATCATGGCCGATTCCAAAGTCGTGGCGGCGGCGGTGCTGCCTTTGACGCCGGGAACGAGCGCGGGCAACTCGTTGGAAGTTTTGAATCGTCGTTTTGAGCGCGGCGGCACGCTGGCTTACCTGCGCGATTTGCCGAGCCTGATTGTGTTCAACGATGAGGCGCATCACATTCACGAAGTCCGCAATGAAGGCGAGATTACGGAAGTGGAATGGCAGAAAAGTTTGCGGGCGATTGCGGAAACCAAGGGCAGCCAGTTCGTGCAAATTGATTTTTCGGCGACGCCTTACAACCAGGTTGGCAGCGGGGTAAAAGCAAAGGCGGTTTATTTTCCGCATATCATCGCGGATTTTGATTTGCGCGATGCCATGCGCGCCGGGCTGGTGAAATCGCTGGTGCTGGACAAGCGGCGCGAACTGGGCGCGTTGTCGAATGACGAACTGCAATTCAAAGCCGACCGCGACGAACACGGGCGGCCGATTTTGTCAGAGGGGCAACGTATCATGGTTCGCGCGGGCTTGGCGAAGCTGCTCAAGCTGGAAAAGGAATTTGCTACGATTGATCCGTCCAAGCATCCGAAAATGCTGGTGGTCTGCGAAGATACCACCGTCACGCCGCTGGTGGCGGATTTCCTGATTTCGCAAGGGTTGAACGCAGATGAGGTTTTGCGCGTGGATTCCAACCGCAAGGGTGAGTTGCCGGAAGCGGAATGGAAAGTTTTACGCGAGCAACTTTTCGACATGGACGAACATCCGAAACCCCGCGCCGTCATCAGCGTTTTGATGCTCCGTGAAGGTTTCGACGTGAACAACATTTGCGTGATCGTGCCGCTCCGCACGACGGGCGCGAAAATTCTTCTGGAGCAAACCGTCGGGCGCGGCCTGCGGCTCATGTGGCGCGGCAACGAATTTGACGACCAGAAAACGGAGAACCGCGATTTGATCAAAGCCGGTCAGGAACCGAAAAGCCTGATTGATGTTTTGAGCATCGTGGAACATCCGAAGTTCGCGGAATTTTATGAGCAGTTGCGCAAAGACGGTTACGAATTTGCCGAGGCGCAGCCGGATGATCCAACAACGCGCAGCACCGGCGATTTGATTTCCGTGGGGTTGCGCGAGGGATACGAGGCTTTTGATTTCGCCGTGCCATTCATCATGCGCGAACAGGAGGAGGAACTTGTTGGCAAGGAATTGGACGTGGCGACGCTGCCGGAATTTGGCGCGTTCACTTTCGAGCAATTGAAGGCGACGATTGGCAAGGGCGACGTGTTCCGCTCGCAAGATGTCCAGACGGGAACGCAGTTCGGCGACTACCGCGTGGATGGCGGCATTATGACGGCGACGGGCTACAATGATTTTCTGTCCCGGCTGGTGAAACGGGTTTCCGACAGTCTGCACGCCCCCATCACCAGCAGCAGCAAGGTGTTTGCGAACATTTCCCGCTATCCGTATTTGCAGGTGAACCTGCCGCAGTTGTCGGCCTGGGTGGATGAATTTGTCCGGCGGCGATTGTTTGCGCGGGAATTTGACCCGTTCACGGATGAAAACTGGCGATTGCTTTGCCTCGACCCGGTTGCAAATCACATCATCCAAACATTCGGGCGCAAATTGCCGGAACTTGCCGAAACGGAAACCACCGCGCCGCCGGAAATCAAACAGCGGCGGCTTTCAGAAGTGGCGACAATCCGCGTGCGTGAATCCAGTTCCATCGTGACGCCAAAGTGCATTTACGAGCGGTTGCCGTATCCGTCACGCAACGGCGGTTTTGAACAGGCTTTCATCGAAAAAGCGAACGCGGATTCAACGGCGGAAGCGTTTTGCAAGGTGAACGAGCAAAAACATCTTTTCATGCGGTTGCGTTATGTCCGCGAGAACGGGCTGCCGGGGTTTTATTTTCCCGATTTTCTTGTCCGCACAAATACCGGCATCTGGCTCACGGAAACGAAGGCGCAAGACCAGTTGATCCAAGCGGACGTGATACGAAAGAAAATTGCCGCCGTTGCATGGTGCGAGCGCGTGAACGAATTGCCGCCGAAACAGCGCGGCGGGCGGCCGTGGAATTATTGCCTGCTCGGTGAAGCCCTGTTTTACGAGTTCCGCGACAAGGGCGCGACGATGGAAGAAATTCTGCAATTCGCACGTGTGCGAGCAAAGGCAGCAGACAGCGGCTTACTCCTTTAGAGCGCGAGTTGACGGTTACTTGGATCTCTCCACTATGCAAATCATTTGCACAGTTTCGTTGAGTCCCGATTGTTACGCGAAAGAGAATTTCCAACGAAGCATCCGGCGGCCCATTTCATGCCCCCGCTGTGGCACTCGGAATGCGTTTGCCGCACTTGGTTATTACTCGCGAAACGTTACAAGCGCGGGCCGCGGCGTTTTACAAATCTTTGTGCGCCGGTTCCGATGTCGTTGTTGTGGCAGAACAGTCAGCATCCTTCCATCATTCGCGCAGCCATACCGATTGGTTTTGAATGCCACTACAAATGAATTTTTCGGTGGGACTTTAGGCACCAACGCGCTTTCGTGGCTCCCGCTTCTGCAACAATACTGGAACCGGTTCACTAAATGGATTCCAGAAATTGATCGCGTCATAAAATCCATGGTGGAGCGTTCGCCACCTCACCCGGACGTCGCTGGATGGTGGCAGGTTATAGTTGCGGCTTTTGGCAACCTCGAAAAAATCACCGCGACGCTTGTGAGTAGATTCGGTGTCACTCTGTTTGGTCGTTACCGCTGCCATTCACCTTGTGCTTAGGAATGAGCCGCCGTGAACCCGCTCCACACAACTTGTTTGTTTCCCTCAAAAGCAATGCGTGGAAAACTTTCCGCGCCAATGAAAAGTGCCATTGAATCATTTTTGAGTGCCGAACGAAGCGTTCCCGGCACGTTGCGTTTCAAAATCATGGAACAGGCAAGCCGCAATTTTGATTTTGTCATCAGCGGCGACTAATTTATTTTGCATGAAAACAAGGAACACAAAATTGCCAACCAAGAGCATCGCCGTTTATGTCAGGAAATCCAAGAAACACGGGCAATTTTCGATCAGTGATCAGATGCGGGTGATTCGCAAATACGCCAAGCGCCGGGGATTGGAAATTGAAAATAAGTATTCGGACGGGGAAACAACTGATTGAACGATAAAATATGGAGCCTATTCAAAACAGCTTGGAAGACCAAGAACTGCCACTTACCAGCGCCGCTGCCTATGTCAGGATGTCCACGGAGCACCAGCAGTATTCCACCAGCAACCAGATGGATGTCATCCGGGAATATGCCAAACGTCGTGGAATGCAGATCACCAAAGACTATTCTGACGCAGGGAAAAGCGGGTTGAATATCGAGGGACGCGAAGCCTTGGCGCAAATGATTCAGGATGTTCAGGATGGAAAAATAAATTGCTCCAGCATTCTTGTTTATGATGTCAGCCGCTGGGGACGGTTTCAGGATGCCGACGAAAGCGCCTATTATGAATACATCTGCCGTCGGGCGGGAGTGGCGGTTCATTACTGCGCCGAGCAGTTTGAAAATGACGGCAGCCCGGTGTCCACGATTGTCAAAGGCGTCAAGCGCGCAATGGCCGGCGAATATAGCCGCGAACTTTCGTCAAAAGTTTTTCAAGGTGCGTGCCGGCTGATCCAGCTTGGATACAAGCAAGGCGGCACGGCTGGATTTGGCCTGCGCCGGATGTTGATTGACCAGAGCGGCGAGCGGAAGGCGATGTTGAAGATTGGCGAGCAAAAAAGCATCCAGACCGACCGCGTCGTTCTGGTGCGCGGCCCGGATGAGGAAGTCAAAATTGTCCGGTGGATTTACCAGACATTCATTGATGACGGCAAAAACGAATCCGAAATTGCCAAGTCGCTGAATGCTCAAGGCGTCGTAACAGACTTTGGGCGCGCGTGGAACCGGGCCACGGTTCATCAGGTGCTCACCAATGAAAAATACATCGGCAACAATGTCTATCATCGCACGTCATTCAAGTTGAAACGCAAGCATGTTGAAAATCCGCCGGACAAATGGGTTCGCGCCAATGGCGTTTTTGAAGGCATCATCGAACCGGAATTGTTTTTAAAGACGCGTGAAATCATTCTGGCGCGCAGCCAGAAACTTACCGACGAGGAAATGCTCGCAAAATTACGTGGCCTTTTGAGCCAGCACGGTCATATCAGCGGCATTCTGATTGACGAAACGGAAAGCCTGCCATCCAGCGCGGCGTTCAGCCATCGCTTCGGCAGTCTGATTTCCGCCTACCAGCTCATCGGTTACGACCCGAAGATTGATTACAGTTTTATCGAGATCAATCGCAAGCTGCGCAAGCGGCACCCGGAAATTGTTGCGTCGGTGGTCCAAAACATTGAAGCCCTGGGCGCAAAGGCGTCGTGGGATGAAAATGCGGATTTGCTTTGGGTGAATAATGAACTGCGGGTTTCTATCGTGCTTTGTCGGCACACCGCCACATTGGTCGGTTCGTCCCGGTGGCTGATACGTTTGGATGCCGGTCTGAAGCCTGACATCACAATCGCCGTCCGCATGGATGCAACGAACGAAGGCATCCGGGATTATTATGTGCTGCCGGGCATTGACATGATGTGGGAAAACCTGCGCGTTGCCGAAGCCAATGGCATCTATTTGGACACCTATCGGTTTGACACACTGGATTTTTTCTTCGGCATGGCCGAGCGTGTTAATTTGGAGGAGGCAATATGAGCGACGAAATCAAATTGATTCCAATTGATCGGATTCGCATTTTGAATCCGAGGCATCGTGACCTTAAAAAATTTGATGTCATTATCCAAAGCATCAAAAATCTCGGTTTGAAAAAGCCGATTCAGGTGAGTCTTCGTTCGGCACAAGAGGCGGCAGAATTGGAGTATGATTTAGTTTGCGGCCAAGGTCGAATCCAAGCGTATATTGCGCTCGGACACAAAGAAATTCCGGCGGTAGTGGTTGATGTTTCCAAAGAGGACCGTTTGCTGCGAAGTCTGGTTGAGAATATGGCGCGGCGTCATCACGCACCTTTGGCCTTGATCCGTGAGATTGAGCGGCTCAAAGCGGCAGGTTACGGCAATGTCGAAATTGGGAGAAAGCTGGACATTGATAAAGCAATGGTTGCCGGTTGTATTGCCTTGAAAAACGCAGGAGAAGAACGCCTGTTGGATGCGGCGACCAGTGGCAGAATTCCATTGGGAGTCGCGATGGACATCGCCAAGGCGAACAGTGTCGAGACGCAACGCGAATTGCTCAAAGCTTACGAAAATAAGCAGCTTACCCAAGTATCCATTCGCACGGTGAAGCGCCTTATTGATCAGCGGCGGTTCGCTGGCAAGCAACGGGATGCCGGTGATCGCCCCGGACGGAAGAAGCTGACGAGCGCCGAGAGCCTTGTGAATGCTTACAGGCGTGAAAGCCAGAAACAAAAATTGCTGATACGCAAAGCCAGGCTTAGCGATGAGAAGCTGGTTTTTATCGTCAACGCATTCAATCAACTTCTGGCGGATGAAAATTTCATAAATCTATTGAGGGCTGAATCTCTCTCCACGATGCCAAAGTATTTGTGGGACAAACTAGGAACCAAACATAAGGAGGCTGCATGAGTGACGCAAAAATTGGATTCGAGATGCGAAAAATCCGGCTTTCGCTCGCCGTTATTCTTCCAGTGCGCCAGATAAAAGACCCGCAGAAAAATATCCGGCGATACCAAACAATCCGCGCATCCATCAAAGAGGTGGGGCTGGTTGAACCGCTCATGGTGTATCCGCAGAAAGATGGAGCTGGAACATATCTGCTTCTGGATGGACATCTCCGTTATTTTGCGCTGAAAGAACTCGGCGAGACCGAGGCGGACTGCATCATCGCCAATGACGATGAAAGCTTCACCTACAATGCGCGTGTCAGCCGGCTGGCTCCCATCCAGGAACACAAAATGATTGTGAAAGCGGTTCGGAACGGGGTAAGACCGGAACGAATCGCAGCAGCGTTGAACATCTCCGTCAAAAATGTGAACGCATCAATGAAGCTATTGGATGGGATTCACGAAGAAGCGGCTGATTTGTTGAAGGACAAGGCAATCAGTCCAAAAGCCATTTGTCTGCTAAAACAAGTCGCCTGCTTGCGGCAGATCGAAATTGCCGAAATCATGGTTGGTGCAAATAATTTTGCAGCGGGTTATGCGGAAGCTTTGGTTTTGGGCACGCGGAAAGATCAGTTGGCGCAACCCGAAAAACCAAAGTTCAAGAAGGGATTAACACCTGAAGAGATTGGCAAAATGGAGCAGGAGATGGAATCCCTTGAACACGGCGTCAAAGCCGTCGAGGAAACTTACGGGGAAAATATGCTGAATCTGACACTGGCCTGCGGCTATATTAAAAAACTTGTCGATAACGCAAAAGTCGTCAGGTTTTTGAATGCAAATTATTCTGATATTTTTTCTGCATTTGAAAAGATTGCGACCGTTGAAACTGTGTGATTACTCGGTTTGCCGCAGTCGTCGCGATTGCGGCATTTTGCCCTGGCTCGACAATCAAGGTGTGACAGCGCCGCCCGACAATTTTCTAGCTAGTGCGCGGCTGCCCGATTGGATAAAATGCAATACAGGCAAAAACGACCCGATCATGAACCGTATCAATCATGGCACGGCACCTCCGAAGCACCGCCGCTGGACGGTTGAAGAAGAACAGTTGCTGGGAACTAAACCGGATCGCGCGCTCGCTAAAAAATTTAGCCGCACCACTACTGCCGTTGCTGCCAGGCGACATCTCAAACACATCAGTCTCATCAAAAAGTGGAGGCCGGAAGACGACAAACTTCTTGGCAACCGGCCGGATGCACAAGTGGCCATGTTGCTCAAACGCCCTCGCTACCAAGTGGCTTATCGGCGGCGCCAGTTCGGAATCGCGTTCAAGCATCCCGATTACCATCTTTGGAAACCGGGCGAGATTGCCATGTTAGGTCGGCAACCGGATCGCAAAATAGCCGAACTGACCGGACGCACAGTTAAAAACGTGCGGCACAAACGCCTGAAACTTGACATCCCCTTCTTCAATCCTGAATTTCGTCCGTGGACGCGCGCTGAAGATAAATTGCTGGGCACAATGCCCGACGCCGAAGTAGCCAGACGGATAAAGCGAAACGTCGTGGCCGTTCTCAAACGGCGTCACCGCCTGCAAATTCCCAATCGCGTCCCCGCGCGTCATGTCTGGACGCAGAAACAAATTGCCCTGTTAGGAACCCTGCCCGACACAGACGTAGCTCGGCGGCTCGGATGTCCGGCTTATGTGGCGACCTTCAAGCGCCGGTCGTTGAAAATTCCACGCGCCCGGAAGCCCGGCAGCAACGCCAATCCTTGGACACCGGCGGAAATTAAACTGCTCGGCACATCGCCAGATGAAGAAGTCGCACGCCAGATTAGTCGTTCGGTCGGCGCTGTCATCCAGCGCCGCGAACTTCTGCACATTCCGATGCAGAATCCGAAATTACGCGATTGGGCGACGGACGAGGACGGACTTCTGGGCACAAGGTCGGACGCCGAAATTGCGGGGCGACTGGGCCGCACGTTAAGCGCAACCAGCCATCGCCGCGTCAGGCTGAAAATTCCCGCTTGGCGACCAGACTGATTCCACTGACACTTAACGCTCAACAAAAAAATGAACCGCATCTACCAGGGCCGCGTCAGCAAGGTCGAAATCCCTGACGGCAAGGACGAACATGGCAAACCCAAGTGGAAAAGACTCGACGCCGGAGAATCCGCCCTCTGGCAGCACCACGAACTTTTTCAGGACGCGGTAAATTATTACACGCTCGCATTGGCTGCAATGGCCGCCGGACTTAAATCAGATTCACCCAAAGGGAAAGCCATGCTCGAATGGCGTGCGGAAGTTTTGAAATCGTGGGTCAAAGCACGGCGTAAAGCGATTGGCTTTGACGGACCACACAAGCGTTTAGCGAATGGTCTCAATGCCGATGAAACTGAAACAGATGCGGAAAAGGCTTTCGCCGCGTGCGCCAAGACTTTATTGAAAGCATCTTCCGCCACGCCCGAAGCCTGTGCCAAAGCATTGTTACAGCTATTGGAAGAAGCCGATGAATCGGATTTGAACCAGTTTTGCGTTTCCAGGTTGCCGTGGCTCTGCACCGCTCATGGCAAACTTGACGCCACGCCAAAAAATGTCGCGCAGCAGCAAGAAACCTGGATGCTGACAATAATCCGAGAAATTCACGAAGCTCCCGCCAGCCAGATTGCCGCCGTCGCAGAAAAATTAGAACTTGGCTGGTTTGTTACGCAGATGCCAAAAGAATCCATGAGCGGCACTGAAGCGCGGACAGAAGCCGAGCGTTTATTCAAATCCGCCTCTGCCAAATCAAAAGCGTTGGCCACAGTTGCCGACAAGTTTTCAAAACAACTTGATAAGCTTGGCGACAAATTGAAACTTCCGATTTTGGGACGAAAACCAAAAGGCGCGTATCCGTTGGCAGTAGTATTCAAATTATTTCCCGCGCCTGAAACTTGGGAGGCGTTCAAAACCAACACGGAAAGCTTGCGAAAAAAAGCGGAGAAATTGAAAGAAGCTCCGTTGAAAATCGGGACTGATTTCATCGCCGAAGCTCGCACGGCTGCCGACCAGCCGATTTTTGATTATTTCACAAACCGCGCATTGATTCGAGAAACCGGCAAGGAAGATCGCGCAGTTTGGTTTGATTTCGATCTCGCAGCTTTCATTGAGGCCATAAAGTCGCCGCACAGATATTTTCAGGACACTTTGAGCCGGGAAGCGGCAGCGGCGAAGTTGCGGGAGAAACTTCACGCGATTGATCCAGAAGCCAAACCGAGTTGGATAAAATGGTCTTCCACAGAAAAGATTGTTGAGAAAAAGAAATCCAAGGAATCCATCACCGATACGGAAGACGAAACGACTAGCTTCACATTCGCGGGCGACAAGCGTATTGAACTTTTGCGAAAGCTCGTCACAAAAACGCTGGGCTATCTTGCGGAATCTGAAAATCCAGAATCAGAAAAAGCCGAATACACCATCCAAGAACGGACTCTGCGCGGCTGGACAAAAATCCGCGAGGAATGGCGCAAACTAGCCGCAAAAGGAAAAACGACACCCGACGAACTTTGGAAAGTTGTCAAAGCAGAACAAGGGCAACACCGGGATGATTTCGGTAGCGCAGTGCTGTATGAGAAACTTGCCGAAACGGAATTTCAACCCATCTGGCAAGATAAAGGAACGCCGACCAATCACGCCGACGATCCTTTGGAAGCATGGTTACAATACAAAGATTTGCAATTTGAACTGGAGGACAAGGAGCGTCCGATTCGTTTTACACCCGCGCACGCAGTTCATTCGCCTCGTTATTTTATCATTCCAAAAGCTGGCAAGTTCGGTTCAGAACACGAGGCCGGGACACTGTCATTCACGACGGGGATGGTTTTGAAAACTGCGGATGGTTTGAAGCCGTCGCTTGTTCGCGTCAATTACTCCGCGCCACGTCTCCGCCGCGACGAGTTGCGGTCAAACGGCGACAAGAATCTGGAATCTACAAGCTGGCTGCAACCGATGATGAAGGCACTCGGCTTGCCAGAACATGACCCCCAGGATTTTTCAAATTGCCGCATCTTGCTACAACCAAGCAGTGAGCAAAGCATTCAACTGACTTTTCCTGTTCCAATCAATACCGACAACATTTTTAAGCAGCTTGGACATCACGAGAAGTGGAACTATCAGCGGTCTGGTAAGAAGGGCGAAATGAATTTTGCCCAATTTAATTACTCCGCAGATGAACCGAGAGCGGAAATGAGTTTGCGTTGGCCGTCTGATATTGAATTTGCGAAAGAGGCTGGCAAATCTCGCACGCGCGAACCAATACCTTGGCATACCAAGATGGATTCTTTTTCTTGTGTCTCCGTGGATTTGGGCCAACGCGACGCGGGAGCTTACGCCGTGCTTCAAGCCAGCGCCAACGCACAGAAAGATTTTGGCAACAGACCGTCACGCATCATCGGCGAGACTGGCGAGGGCGCGGCAAAGAAGTCGTGGCGGGCTGCGCTCATCGCCTCTGGAATGATCCGGCTCTCCGGCGAAGACCGCGTGGAGTGGCGCGCGCCGTCGAAATTGGAAAAAGGCGAAACGGAATTTGGCTGGCGCGAAGAATTATTCGGCGAACGCGGACGCTCCGCCACGCCGGTGGAAACGGAACAATGCGCCAAATTGTTTTCAGACTTTGGAATCAAAGAGAACGATTTGTTACCTGATGACTGGCGCGAGTCGTTGTCATTCCCAGAACAAAACGACAAATTGCTCCGCGCCGCCAGCCGTGCCCAATGGCGGGTTTCCCGGCTGCATCGTTGGTGCTGGTTTTTGGCGGATGAAAAGAAACGCGGCGATGCTTTGAAAGAAATACGCGAATCGTTCACCGCACCCGCCGAGCGCACCGAACGCTGGCTGCCTGACACAGTGAAAACATTTGCCGAGAAAGACAACGATCCGCACTTGGCAAATGAGCTTGCCGGATTGCTGCGCAGCAAACAGGACAAATTACCGGAGTTATTTGAATCACTGGCCAATCGGATTCTTCCGCTGCGCGGGCGTTCTTGGAAGTGGGAAAAACATCCCGTCGCTACAAATGAAAATCGTGTTGGCTTGCTCACACAAAACGGCGCGGCGTTGCCGGATGTTCGACTACGCGGACAACGCGGGCTGTCGTTGGAACGCATTGAGCAGATTGAAGAATTGCGCCGTCGCTTTCAGTCGTTGAATCAAACTCTGCGGCGCGACATAGCGGGCAAGCCGCCGATTCGTCGTGATGAAGCCGTCCCCGATCCGTGTCCCGACTTGCTCGAAAAACTTGACCGAACCAAAAAGCAGCGCGTCAACCAAACGGCGCACATGATTTTGGCTGAAGCATTGGGCGTGCGGTTGGTAAAACCACCGGCCAACAAAGCGGCGTTGCGAGTGGAACGTGACCAGCACGGCGTTTACGAAAAATTCCGTGAACCGGCGGATTTTATTGTCATTGAGGATTTGTCCCGTTACCGCGCTTCGCAAGGCCGTGCTCCGCGAGAAAACAGTCGCTTGATGAAATGGTGTCATCGCGCCGTCCGCGACAAGTTGAAGGAACTTTGCGAGCCGTTTGGAATTCCCGTGCTGGAAACGCCCGCCGCGTGGTCATCACGTTTTTGTTCGCGCAGCGGTGTGGCTGGCTTCCGTGCGGTGGAAGTGCATCCGGGTTTGAAATCGAAATCGCCTTGGGCATGGCATCTCAAACGTCTTGAATTGCATCGGGGAAATCCCGAACAGCATCCGCTTTCTGAAGACGCGCTGAAGGAATCGGAACAAATCGAAAAACTTTTCGCCGAGCTGGAAAAGCTAAACCGGGATGTCGAAGGCGAACGTCCGAAGTGGCGCACCCTATATGCGCCAAAAGCTGGCGGGCCGATTTTTATTCCGATTTGCGACGAGATTGCCAAGCCGGATCACGAAAAATTGCAGCCTGCCATCATCCAGTCAGACATCAATGCCGCCATCAATCTTGGTTTGCGCGCAATGTCAGACCCGCGCTTGTGGAGTATTTATCCGCGTCTGCGCACGCAGCGGGAAAAGGACGGCACTATGCTTGCCCGCGAAAAACGCAAGTATGGCGAAAAGGCCAAAGTAAAAATTGAGCCGCCGAAGGAAGATAAAGAAATCGCGGCAACGAATCGCAATCCAAATTTTTTCGCGGACTTGTCCCATTCTATTCCGTGGGGATTTGCCCAACTTGAAAACGACAGGCGATTTCCTCTTGTCAGCGGCAAGGCTCTTTGGAGTGAAGTCAAAAAACGTCAATGGGATCGAATCAATCAAATAAATCAGCAACGCCTAAAACCCAAATAAACGTCATGTAAATTTTATGAGCGAGTCCACGTTGCGCACCGATGGTTCTTTGGAAGCCCAGCCGAGAATGGGCGTGCGCAATTTGCACAACTTCATCTATTGCCCGCGCCTGTTTTATTTCCAGTGGGTCGAAAACATTTTTCAGGAAAACGCAGACACCGTGGCCGGTTCTCAAGTGCATCGCAATGTGGACGCGCCCTCTAAGCTGGACGATCCCAAGGAACTTGGTTTGCCGGAGGGCGCGAAGCTCCGCAGCTTGCGCCTGGAAAGCGAAACGCTCGGCCTCATCGGCGTGGTGGACATCGTGGAAGGCGGGCCGGACGGCGCGGAGATCATTGACTACAAACGCGGCTCAGCCCGGCGCGGTGCGGAGGGCGAGCGCGTGGCGAAAGAGCCGGACGCCATGCAGGTGGCCGCGCACGCGCTGCTGTTGCGCGAGCATGGCGTGAACGCGGTTCGCGGCGCGGTTTATTACGCGGCGGACAAGCGGCGCGTGCCGGTGGAATTCAGCGAGGAACTTTTTAGCAAGGTTCGCAAAGCGATTGACGACGCGCGTGCAGTTGCCGCCAGCGGGAAGTGCCCGCCGCCACTGAAGAATGACGCGCGTTGCCTGTATTGCTCCGCCTATCCAATTTGTCTGCCGAATGAATCGCTTTGGTGGTCAAAGCGGCGGAAGCCGGCGGATACCGACGGGCAGATTCAGTTTGGTTTCATTGCGCAATCGGAAGACGCAGTTCGCAGTCAGATTTTAGCAGCGTTAGATTTTGCCGCCGAGTCCACGGACAAGGAACCGACGTTGCAACCGCCGCGTCCGGGCGGCGATGATGGCGAGGTGTTGGTGGTGCAGACGCCGGGCGCACAAATCGGCCAGCGCGGGGATGAATTGCTCGTCAGCGTCAAGGGTGAGGACGTGCGCAAACTGCCCGGCCAGCAGGTTCGGGCGATTTATTGTTATGGCGCGGTTCAGATTACGGCGCAGGCGGTTTCGACGTGCCTGGAATTGGGCATTGACGTTTCCTATTTTTCGCCGGCAGGACGGTTTCTCGGAATGTTGGGCGGATTGCCAGCCAGCGGCGTGGATGCGCGACGCGGTCAGTATCGGCTGTTTGAAATGCCGGGTGTGCGCCTGCAACTGGCACGGGAAGTCATCCGCGCCAAAATTCATAACCAACGCGTGATGCTCATGCGCAACGGTGATGTGCCGGATCGCGTGACGAGTTTGATGGCAAGTTTCCGCGATTCCACGGAATCAGCGCGCGACTTGACGGCATTGCTCGGCGTCGAGGGCAGCGCAGCGGCGCTTTATTTCGAGCAATTCGAGTCCATGCTGAAACAGCGTGACGACTGGAAATTTGACTGGCGCGGGCGCAATCGCCGTCCGCCGCGTGATCCGGTGAACGCCTTGCTTTCGCTTGGTTATTCCATGCTGGCGAAGGAATTGACCGGCGTTTGTTATTCGGTTGGACTCGATCCGTTTCTCGGATTCATGCACCAGCCGCGCTATGGCCGTCCGGCACTGGCACTGGATTTGATGGAGGAATTCCGCCCGCTCATCGCCGACAGCGTGGCCATCAGCCTCATCAATCGTGGCGAACTTGGCCCGGAGGACTTCATCAAAAGCGCGAACGGGATGTTTTTAACCGACAAAGGTCGGCGACCATTTTGGGAAGGGTGGTTTCGACGGCTGGACACGGAAGTCAGCCACCCGGAATTCAGCTACAAAATGGCGTATCGCCGGATGCTCGAAGTGCAGGCGCGGCAATTGTGGCGATTCGTTCGGGGTGAAGCTTTGACCTACCACGGATTTGTCACACGATGAGCCGCCTGCGTTACCTTGTGAGCTACGACATCAGCGACCCGAAGCGGCTGCGAAAAGTGGCGCGTTCGCTGGAAGGTTTTGGCGTGCGACTGCAATACTCAGTTTTTGAATGCCCGCTGGATGATTTGCGTCTGGCGAAATTAAAGGCCGAGCTTCAGGATTTGCTCAATCACGATGAAGATCAGGTTTTGTTTGTATCGCTGGGCGCGAGTTCCAAAGACGCGAGTTTGATCATTGACGCAATGGGATTGCCTTACGAGGTCCGCTCGCGTGTGACGATTATTTGATTTTCAAGCTTGCAAGTTTTGCCGAAAGGCGTTGAATAAATCCCGGCTACGGCCACCGACCAGTTAGCTTCCGCCATTGGCTAACCATGATTGCTCATTGAAATCGCGACGACTGCGCCTGAATGCGGCGATTCCAGTGCGAGTGCGGAAATGCTGGCACTGGCCTGCACGGACGCTCGCACAACAGATTCGCTTGGATTGATAGGCTATTGGCAATGATTGTTTCCCGACTCATTTATGTGTTAATGCTCCAACCTGCCTCACGCTCGCAAAATGCTGCGGCAGGCGTTGATTCTCAAGGTGTTCCAGGGAGCGAGCCGCAGTCGCCGCGACTGCGGCAATCTTGAGGCGGGTTCAGGCCGCTTCGTGCAAAGGATGAAGATCAAGCCGCAGTCGCCGCGACTGCGGCAATCTTGAGGCGGTCAGCCAGCAGAACATGAGCGCGCTGTTGAACGCGGCCGCAGTCGCCGCGACTGCGGCAATCTTGAGGCGGCAAGCGCGACTAACGCTTGTAGGCTTTCGGGTGTCGCCGCAGTCGCCGCGACTGCGGCAATCTTGAGGCGGCCTGCCGGGCCTTTCCTTTTCCCGGTATTGGTCACGCCGCAGTCGCCGCGACTGCGGCAATCTTGAGGCGGTTAAACCCTGCTCGGCGTCGGCGCGCTCGCGTTCCGCCGCAGTCGCCGCGACTGCGGCAATCTTGAGGCGGTCGAATGATCCAAAAAGTAGGGAATGTCCGGGTCGGCCGCAGTCGCCGCGACTGCGGCAATCTTGAGGCGGTTCACCCGCAATGCGGTTGGCGCGATGCTGCTTTCGCCGCAGTCGCCGCGACTGCGGCAATCTTGAGGCGGAATCCAATCGCTTCCTGACCCCTTTGGACGCCGGGAGCCGCAGTCGCCGCGACTGCGGCAATCTTGAGGCGGGAACATCGTCCGCACGTCGCCCAAATAGCCTTTCAGCCGCAGTCGCCGCGACTGCGGCAATCTTGAGGCGGAGGTTGGACGATGTGCAGAAAAATTCGTCAGTTGGGCCGCAGTCGCCGCGACTGCGGCAATCTTGAGGCGGGATATCGAACTTGCCATCGATGGCGAGGCCTTTGCGGCCGCAGTCGCCGCGACTGCGGCAATCTTGAGGCGGTTGCGGGACCATATCGAAGTGACGGCGACTAAATCGCCGCAGTCGCCGCGACTGCGGCAATCTTGAGGCGGAAATTCGGGACCGTGAACATTTTCACGGGCGCGGCCGCAGTCGCCGCGACTGCGGCAATCTTGAGGCGGGCAGCGCGTATTGGTCAAGCGGCCTGGGCAGCGAGGCCGCAGTCGCCGCGACTGCGGCAATCTTGAGGCGGTCACGCCATGCGTTCAGCTTCCAGTTGAATGCCGGGCCGCAGTCGCCGCGACTGCGGCAATCTTGAGGCGGCAATCGGCGTTGAAGGTTCAATCATCCATGAATGCCGCAGTCGCCGCGACTGCGGCAATCTTGAGGCGGAGTTTGTTAATGCTCAAATGTCTGCTAGCCATTCAGCCGCAGTCGCCGCGACTGCGGCAATCTTGAGGCGGAAAAACTTTGTCAGTAAAAAGTTTTATGCGTTCATGCCGCAGTCGCCGCGACTGCGGCAATCTTGAGGCGGAATCGCTGCCGTACGCCATTGCAGAGGGATTAAGCCGCAGTCGCCGCGACTGCGGCAATCTTGAGGCGGCCTTTGTTTCTGCATGAACATCATGGCTACGCCTTGCCGCAGTCGCCGCGACTGCGGCAATCTTGAGGCGGTTGGGGAACGTCCGTTGAACGTGCCACCGATACAGAGCCGCAGTCGCCGCGACTGCGGCAATCTTGAGGCGGTTTCACGCCGGGGGCAAGCGCGTTACGAATTACCGCCGCAGTCGCCGCGACTGCGGCAATCTTGAGGCGGGCAATGATTGTAACCAAGACACCCCCGACAACGAGCCGCAGTCGCCGCGACTGCGGCAATCTTGAGGCGGCCATTGACTCGGTTGATAGAAAGGTTGCTAGGCTTAGCCGCAGTCGCCGCGACTGCGGCAATCTTGAGGCGGGAAAATAAACTCATCGAGCCAGGCACTACCCTGGACGCCGCAGTCGCCGCGACTGCGGCAATCTTGAGGCGGGAACTCGAAAAATTACTGCGGGAAAGCAAGTTCGCGGCCGCAGTCGCCGCGACTGCGGCAATCTTGAGGCGGCGGAAAGCTCGTCCACGGCGACGCAGCAAACGCAGTGCCGCAGTCGCCGCGACTGCGGCAATCTTGAGGCGGTTCCTTAAACATTTCTAGCGAGCGCGCAAAGACTGCCGCAGTCGCCGCGACTGCGGCAATCTTGAGGCGGTGAAAGTGTCAAATGTTATTTTTGAGAGGACTGGCCGCAGTCGCCGCGACTGCGGCAATCTTGAGGCGGAGTCAGGACACCATTCCTCCAACAGTCATCTGCCGCCGCAGTCGCCGCGACTGCGGCAATCTTGAGGCGGCGTTGGCGGCGAGAAGGATGGGTCGTCCAGCCCGCGCCGCAGTCGCCGCGACTGCGGCAATCTTGAGGCGGCTTTTCACCTCCTGGTCAAACCTGGAGCGCAGCGGCCGCAGTCGCCGCGACTGCGGCAATCTTGAGGCGGAGAATTTCCTGTGGCATGTGAAGAAGCAGGGCGTGGCCGCAGTCGCCGCGACTGCGGCAATCTTGAGGCGGCAGAGATCGCGTCCATTGTGTCGCGACGGGTGATGGCCGCAGTCGCCGCGACTGCGGCAATCTTGAGGCGGGTTCGATCAACCAAAGTGCGCCAGCGGGCAGGCCAGCCGCAGTCGCCGCGACTGCGGCAATCTTGAGGCGGCACAACAGCGATGATGCGCGGGTCAGGAGCGCACGGCCGCAGTCGCCGCGACTGCGGCAATCTTGAGGCGGTAGCAAGGCCATTGCCGAGGCAAATGAAAAGGCGCGCCGCAGTCGCCGCGACTGCGGCAATCTTGAGGCGGTTTATCCGACCAGCAATCCATCCTCATTTATCAGGCCGCAGTCGCCGCGACTGCGGCAATCTTGAGGCGGAGTTCACCCTCCTCGACCAAATAAAACTGGTCAAGCCGCAGTCGCCGCGACTGCGGCAATCTTGAGGCGGGATAAGGCGAGCGCCCCAATTCCAACACCGGCAAGGCCGCAGTCGCCGCGACTGCGGCAATCTTGAGGCGGCTCATTATTCGACTATGAGAATATCGGGCGTATCTGGCCGCAGTCGCCGCGACTGCGGCAATCTTGAGGCGGGCCGTGGAACAAATTCGAGGAAACGGACAAGACGATGGCCGCAGTCGCCGCGACTGCGGCAATCTTGAGGCGGCTCGAAGAACTGGTCCACATTGCCGACAACATTAAGCCGCAGTCGCCGCGACTGCGGCAATCTTGAGGCGGGAGAGTTCGGAGCTTGTGCAATTTACAGGTTCTCCGCCGCAGTCGCCGCGACTGCGGCAATCTTGAGGCGGTTCACGCATTTTCAGCGTTCCGGTGGACAAAACCCGCCGCAGTCGCCGCGACTGCGGCAATCTTGAGGCGGGAATAGCGGGCCTTAACCGCATTTCGTCCGGTTGTTGCCGCAGTCGCCGCGACTGCGGCAATCTTGAGGCGGGTGCGCGAGGCACAGATACCAGACCTTGCCAACTCGGCCGCAGTCGCCGCGACTGCGGCAATCTTGAGGCGGGTAGGAATAAAGAATGGCATTTGTGGCAGTCCTGGCCGCAGTCGCCGCGACTGCGGCAATCTTGAGGCGGAATCATGGCTCCTTTTTACGAACACTTACATTGCCGCCGCAGTCGCCGCGACTGCGGCAATCTTGAGGCGGTGAACTGTCCCAGCACAAGGACGGCTGGTGTTCGGCCGCAGTCGCCGCGACTGCGGCAATCTTGAGGCGGAAGGTCTCGGCTGGTATCTGACACACGAAAACCACGGGCCGCAGTCGCCGCGACTGCGGCAATCTTGAGGCGGCGGGAAGTGTCCTTTTTGGACTATGCAGGCCGCGTTGCCGCAGTCGCCGCGACTGCGGCAATCTTGAGGCGGAAGGTGACGCTGCCAGCATTACTGCCGACTCAAAGCCGCAGTCGCCGCGACTGCGGCAATCTTGAGGCGGAGCTTCTTGATGAACACAATACAGATTACAAGTAGCCGCAGTCGCCGCGACTGCGGCAATCTTGAGGCGGACTTGATGCCAGAGAATTAACAATGTTCGTAACCTGCCGCAGTCGCCGCGACTGCGGCAATCTTGAGGCGGCTTCCTGTCCAGTGAAAGTAAAACACTGGTTCGAGGCCGCAGTCGCCGCGACTGCGGCAATCTTGAGGCGGCTGATAATGGGCGCAACGGGCGGCAGGCTGGCTGAGCCGCAGTCGCCGCGACTGCGGCAATCTTGAGGCGGGCCAAAGGATTGAGATCGGATGGCAAACCTCGCCGGCCGCAGTCGCCGCGACTGCGGCAATCTTGAGGCGGCACCAACCGGACAACTTCACCGCCACGGCACCGGGCCGCAGTCGCCGCGACTGCGGCAATCTTGAGGCGGTACTGTGTTTTACAGTGGCTGGCATGAAGCCTGCTGCCGCAGTCGCCGCGACTGCGGCAATCTTGAGGCGGCCATCGTGCAATCCGTGCTCACCGTTCTGGCCGTGCCGCAGTCGCCGCGACTGCGGCAATCTTGAGGCGGTTGATATACGTCCGCAGGGCATTGGCCAACTTTTTATTTGAGTGGCGCAGTCGCGCTATTTCCCGCGCGTGAATCCGAGGCGTGATGATATGTCGCCGGTCGGCGCGTCAATGTATTGCTCGCCTCATCCGGCTGCGCTCCACATTGCACCCGCCGCCCGGCTCCGGGAGTTTTGCCTCTAGGATTCTGCGCTGGGGAGCTTTATCACGGTGAAGATATGAAGGACAAAAGGTTGTTATTCTCTCGCCAAATTTATTCACCCTGCCGGACTTGCATTTTGTTTCGGCTGTGCTAATTGTTTCTTAAGACAGGACGAAAGTCTTGATTCTTCTACTTGGCTAGGTCGGCGAAAGCCGATGCGATAATGCCCTTTATCCCATAATGGGTCAGGCAATTTTGCCTGTTTTCTACCTCAATTGAGGCTTTATTGGCGAGAACTGACGCC
>Ga0265338_10002320_pt1 | contig 28807 bp, 24 predicted proteins | sample 42126metaG_FD_193579 | JGI IMG/M metagenome (GOLD analysis project Ga0265338, IMG submission 193579) | Rhizosphere microbial communities from Carex aquatilis grown in University of Washington, Seatle, WA, United States - 4-21-26 metaG | ecosystem: Host-associated > Plants > Roots > Rhizosphere...
TCGTCCGCTTGGCCACCACTCTTGTTTTCCACCATGCGGGCTTCCCAATTCATCGTCCTGTAATACGAGGTGTAGAATCAGTTGTAGCTCAATCATTCATCGTTTGGGCTAACGGCCAACGCGTTTCCTACCCGTTGGGATTTTATGGACGTCAATTTATCCCGCTCTCTTCGTTCCTCTCCCGCACGAGAACCTGTGCATTTCCATTTCAGTTTGGTTTTCAAGTTTCTGAGGAGGACCAGGCGTTCACGGAATCTCTCCGTACGCATTGGTGATTTTTGATGGCAACCGCTGTTGAAGCAATGCCAAATGGCAAAACTCTTCTTGACGGCATGCGGAAGAGCTCGCCGAGCCGCAAAGGCATCGCGTTCTTTTGCTGCGCTCTTATTGCGGGATTGGCTTTCATTGGATTCCACATTGCCAAAGACCTCAATAACGCAACTATCAGCGGCATCTGGCCTTTTTTTCTACTCGCACTGGCTCTAACAATCGCGCTTGGATTTGAGTTCGTTAACGGATTCCACGACACAGCCAATGCTGTAGCCACGGTCATTTACACGCATTCTCTTGAGCCCACTGTCGCCGTGGTGTGGTCGGGATTGTGCAATCTTGCGGGCGTTCTATTTTCATCCGGAACGGTTGCTTACGCAGTCATCACGCTGCTGCCTGTTGAATTGATACTCAAAGTGAGCTCGGGCGCAGGCTTCGCCATGATCTTTGCCCTGCTGATCGCAGCCATTCTTTGGAACCTGGGCACATGGTGGCTGGGGCTGCCTGCCTCGAGCTCTCATACCATGGTCGGCTCCATCATCGGCGTGGGCCTCGCCAACCAGTTGCTCAATCCGCACCTCGGCACATCTGGAGTGGACTTGGAGCAGGCCATGAAAGTTCTCAAAGCACTGCTTCTTTCCCCGTTGATTGGATTTGTCGTAGCCGGTCTTGTGATCCTGATTGCAAAGCGGCTGATTAAGGCTCCTGAGCTTTACACGGCGCCGAAAAACAACGAGCCTCCGCCGCTGCCCATTCGCATATTGATGATTATTACCTGCACCGGCGTCAGCTTCTTCCACGGATCGAATGACGGCCAGAAGGGCATGGGGCTCATCATGCTGATTCTCATTGGCACGGTGCCCACAGCCTATGCGTTGAACCACGCTATAAGCCCGGCCGAGGTACAGAGCTTTATCGCATCGTCAGCGCAGGCAGGCAGCATCCTCGACCATTACGTGAGTCCCACGCTTGTCGACCCTCCTGATCCCCGCAGCAATCTGCTCGATTACATCCGATCGGGCAAAGTTCAGCCTGAGACCCTACCTGCGCTGCGCCAGCTTGTGAATCAGCTCGACAAGGAAGTATCCCCTTACAAGGCGCTCAATTCAGTACCCGCCAGCGAACAGGCCAACGTCCGCAACGATATGTATGTGGTGAGCGAGACGCTTCGACGGATGATGAAGAACGGCAACCCTGGATTTACGCCGGCTGAAAAATCTGAACTGACCAGCTACCAGGGCAAGCTTGACCGCTCAACAAAATACATCCCCGACTGGGTCAAAGTGGCCGTAGCTCTCGCGCTCGGCCTTGGCACTATGGTGGGCTGGAAGCGCATTGTGGTGACCGTGGGCGAACGAATTGGCAAAGAACACCTTACCTACGCACAGGGAGCGAGCGCCGGGCTGGTAGCCATGGCCACCATCTTCGCGGCTGACAGGTGGGGGCTACCGGTTTCAACTACCCACATCCTAAGTTCCGGCGTGGCCGGCACCATGGCCGCAAACGGCAGCGGAGTTCGCCTGGCGACGGTTCGCAACATCGCCGCTGGCTGGATCTTCACGCTTCCGGCTGCCGCGCTGCTCTCTGGCCTGCTCTACTGGCTGTTCCGGGCAGTTTCCTAAGAATCATTTCCGATTCCGTTCGCAAACGACTCCTCCATAAATCCATCGCCGCACGTACTTTCTCCCGGCCCGCTCGATCGCCCCTTCTCAATTCATCCTCCTTTCATCTGCCTCATATATCCCTTGCTACGTCCGGACAACTAAGCCCCGCGTCGTCCGGCGAACTTCCTCTCTGGAGCATCCCATATGGCTGATCTTGCAACCACAGTCGATAGCCCGCATTCCGGCGCATCGCTTCTCGACAAAAAGATGAAAAAATCGTCGGCATGGATAAGCACAATTGTTGTGCTGGTCGCGCTGGTAGGCGGCTTGTCCTACATCGGCTTTCATGTCGTCGGCGATCTCGGCAACATCGTCGTCGTCAGCATCTGGCCGTACGTGCTGCTTGGCGTAGCACTTCTGATCGCGCTTGGCTTCGAGTTCGTCAATGGATTCCACGACACTGCCAATGCGGTCGCTACGGTCATCTACACGCACTCTCTTGAACCCAACATCGCAGTGGTCTGGTCGGGCCTGTGCAACCTGGTCGGCGTGCTGCTTTCGTCAGGGGCTGTGGCCTTCAGCATCATCACGCTACTGCCTGTCGAGCTGATTCTCAAAGTCAGCTCCGGCGCGGGCTTTGCCATGGTGTTCGCCCTGCTGATTGCGGCGATCCTGTGGAACCTGGGCACCTGGTGGCTGGGCTTACCGGCGTCGAGCTCGCACACCATGGTCGGCTCTATCATCGGCGTGGGCGTCGCAAATCAGTTGATGAACATCGGCCAGGGCACCTCGGGCGTCGACTGGACACAGGCCACCAAGGTCTTCCAGGTGCTGCTGATTTCACCGATCGTCGGTTTCACCTGCGCGGCACTCCTGTTCTGGGTCTCAAAGCTGACCATCAAGTATCCGGCTCTGTATGAGGCGCCGAAAGACAATACGCCTCCACCGTGGCCCATCCGCCTGTTGCTCATTCTCACCTGCTCGGGCGTGAGCTTCTCGCACGGCTCCAACGACGGACAGAAGGGTATGGGCCTCATCATGCTCATCCTCATCGGAACCGTCCCCACGGCGTACGCCCTGAACCATGCAGTCACATCGAAAGATATGCAGGACTTCATCAATGCCTCTGACAAGGCGGCAGCGATAATAAGCACGCACGTTGACCCCAAGGCAATTCTGGGCGGCGACGCGCGCACTGAGCTCTCAGCCTATCTGCAGACCAAACAACTGCAGCCTGACACCATGACCGCGCTCCGCGAAAGCATTCGCGATCTTGAAGGCGCGGTGCAGGCCTATGGCGATTACAAGCATGTTCCTCCCAGCCAGCAGACCAACATCCGCAACGACATGTACGTCACCAGTGAAACGTTGCGCGTGATGGCAAAGGCCAATAATCCCAGGTTCAGCGCCGACGAAACGGCGGCACTGAACAATTACAAGTCGAAAGTGGACAAGGCCACCAAGTTCATCCCCTCATGGGTGAAGGTAGCCGTTGCCCTGGCTCTGGGACTCGGCACCATGGTGGGCTGGAAGCGCATCGTGGTAACCGTTGGCGAAAAGATCGGCAAAGAGCACCTGACCTACGCGCAAGGGGCCTGCGCCGAGCTGGTCGCGATGTTGACCATCTCTGCCGCCGACAACTTTGGACTGCCGGTTTCGACCACCCACGTGCTCAGCTCAGGCGTGGCCGGCACCATGGCCGCCAACAAGAGCGGATTGCAGTGGTCCACCATCAAGAACATCGCCATGGCATGGGTCTTTACTCTGCCTGTAGCTGCATTGCTCTCAGGCTCCCTCTTCTGGCTGTTCCGTCAGATCAGCGGCAGCTAAATATCCTCGAATCGCGCCCGATCTGAGACGTCGGGCTTCCTCCGCAGGCGTCCGGTGACCCCCGGACGCCTGTTCTTTCTGTTTTCTAAATCGGTCCATTCATCCACATCCAGCTCCTCTTCCATCCGGTACCATACTTAAAGCCCGTAGTTGACTTTGGCGCGTGCAGTGGGCCGATTGCGGGTTTCAGGGTGAATCTTTAGGAATGAGTCTGAAAGCAAAGCTTGAAGCAGTAATCTACGCGGCCGAAGAACCGGTCACGCTCAACCAGTTAGCGGTTCTGTTTGCCGATGAGGCTCTGGAATGGCGTGCGGAACAGGATACGGTGGCCGCCGAGGCTGAAGCCTCGAAGCGTTCCGCTGCCGCTGAGCCATTGCCCATGCTGGCCAGGACTTTCGATTATCTGGAGCGGGGCGCTGAAGAGCCCGCGGATTTTGAGCAGGGTGTTGAAGCGGATGACGGAACCGCAGAGGCTGTAGTCGAGGTTGCGGCTGAAGCTGAATCCGGCGAACAAACAGGTGAAGTGGCCGGCGCAGAAGAATCGGGCGCTGAGGCCCAGACCCCGGGAGCCGATGAGAGTCCGGCGGAAGAGATGCAGGCTGAAGCGGCTGATGAGCCGGCGGCTCCGGAATTCCCCGACGCAAATCCCGATGCAAGCCCGGAAACGAATCCCGGCCCGTCTCCAGAAGAAATCGCAAGGCAGGCAGCCCGCCAGCGCGATCGCGAGGTCCGCCTGATCATTCGCGAATTGCTCGACGAGCTCGTTGAGGATTACGCCAACGACGGCAGCGGCATTGAGATCCGCGAGATTGCCGGCGGCTACCGCATGGGCACCAAGCCTGAGTATCACGACGCCGTCCGCGCCTTTGTGAAGAGCCTGAAGCCGGCCATGAAGCTCTCGTTGCCGGCCCTCGAGACGCTCGCCGTGATCGCCTACAAGCAGCCTGTGACTGCGCCCGAGGTGAATGAGATTCGCGGCGTCGACTCATCGGGCGTATTTGGTTCGCTACTGGCGCGCAAGCTTATTGCCACATCGGGCCGCAAACAGGTTGTTGGCCGGCCCATTCTTTACAAGACCACCAAGGAATTCCTGCTGCGTTTCGGGTTGAAGGATGTCTCTGAGCTGCCATCGATGGAAGAGTTTGAAAAGATGGCCGCGAGCGAGTTTGAAGAGACCGAGGCCGCGGAGGCGGAAGGCGAAACTCCGGCAACGGATGCGACCGAGCAGGATAGTCAGGCCGAGAATGCTGACGAGAAGGATTCGGCAAACACTGCGCCCGAAGCGGCTGAAACAGCGCCAGAACAGCCTGCCGAAAAACTCGATTGATGCCGCAGTGTTGAGATGACGCGGCTCCTACGCGCGCCGCAGGCGTACCGGTTGTGAGTGTCTGCGTGAGAACTTGTCTCGGCATGCTTTACCCGGTCATATGGGAGAGAGTAGCAGCCTTCAGGCTGCTGAATTTGCCACAAATGATGAAGGCGGCTTTAGCCGCGGGCCTTTTTACCGCCACCTTTCTCAAAGAAACCAAGTTCCAACGCAGATACTGTGAGCCCCTCTTAAGCCGCGCCGTGGGGGTTAGGTGGTTAGCTACCTTAAGCGCGCCGTAGGCGCAGCGGTTGTTAGCCCCGCGCTTCACCGGGGTCCCCAAGAAACGGTCTTTGTTTCTTGGGGTGGAAGCGTGGGGATAGCTGGCTGACATGTTCGATCAGTCCCGTAGGGACGGCGGAAGGAATCTTCATTTGCGGAATTCACCGGCCACAGAGCCATCCCGCCGAACCACCCTGGAGTAGGATGAGACAGGGAGGCCGCTCGTGCCAAAGAAAATCGAGAAGAAGTCCGCATTCGCGGACGATATACAGCCGGCAAAGAGCGGGCTCATCATAGAAGCAGTGTCAGGACCGGAGCAAAAGCCTAAAAAGGCCAGCGCGAAGAAAATTGACGCCGCTCCAGAGCCGCCTGCGAAGCCTACGAAGGCCAAGGTTGTAACCACGCCGAAGCCGGTTGCCGTTTCAACCAAGGCCGCTCCTGCGCCGCCAGCCAAGAAGAAAAAGGCTCCAGCAAAAACCAGCCCCGCCAAGGCCAAAACAGCCAAAGTCAAAATCAAAACCGCAACCGGCAAAGCCACCGAAGTCAGCGTTCCAGTCAGCGCGCCGATCGCCGACCCCATCGGCGATGTGAGCGACGGAGAAGCTAACGGCGCGGATGTGCCCTCCACGCTGGGTGAGTCAGAAGCGCTGGCCCAGGCTCTCGCCGACGAAATCGAATCGAACGAAGAACCGGAGTATTTCCCCGAAGCTCGGCCCGCCGCCGACGCAGCACCCCAGGCAAAGCTTGAGCGGCTGCAAAAGATACTCGCCAAAGCCGGTATCGCCAGCCGTCGCCGCGCCGAAGAAATGATCGTTGAAGGCCGCGTGATTGTGAACGGCCAGGTTGTAACCCAGCTTGGCGTCAAGGCTGACCTCGGCCGCGACCACATCCGCGTCGACGGCAAGCTGCTTGCCGGCGCGGAACGCCAGCGTTATTTCGTCCTCAATAAGCCGCGCGGCTACGTAACCACGGTAAGCGATCCCGAACACCGGCCCACGGTCATGCAGTTCTTCGAGAAGATGCAACAGCGCCTTTACCCGGTGGGCCGCCTCGACTACTTGAGCGAAGGCCTGCTGCTGGTGACCAACGATGGAGAGCTGGCCAACCAGCTTACCCGCGCCTCACTCGGAGTAGAGAAAACCTACCTGGTGAAGGTCGCTGGTACACCAACCGAAGAAGAGCTTGACCGCCTGCGCTCCGGCGTTTCAATCGAGCGCGAGGGACCCGGTTCCAAGCGCGTGGCCACTGCGCCGGCTTCAATCAGGCAGGTTCGGCAGGGCGATAACCCCTGGTACGAAGTGGTGCTGATCGAAGGGCGCAACCGCGAGCTGCGCAAAATGTTTGAGCAGATCGGCCACTTTGTCGAGAAAATTCGTCGCGTCGGCTATGGCCCGCTAGTTCTCGATGTGGAGCCCGGCGAGTTTCGCGAACTCTCCGCGGAAGAGGTGAAGACACTTCATCTCACCGCGGAGGGCAAGCTGAAACCTAAGCGGCAGCGGGCATTGCCGACTGTTCCGAAAGAAGTTCCTCGCACTGCTGGCGCTCGCCCGGCGAGAAGCGGCGCCGGCAAGACATTCTCAAGCAGGCCACCCGCCGCCGGTGCAAAGCCCGCCTTCAGGCCAGGATTCAAGCCCCGCTTCGATAATCGCAGCACCGAAAGATTCGGTGGTCGCGCGCAGTTCCCAGGTTCATCAGGCGGACCACGCGGCGCGGCGAGACCCTTCCGCGGTCGCGAAGAATCAGATTCCGCGCGTCCCCAGAGATTTGAAGACCGCAACACCGGATTCCGCCCGCAGCAGCGCAGCCCTGAGTCTGAGGGCGAAAGAGCGCCGCGTCGAGAGTTCCGCCCCAGCAGCGATAGGCCCGCATTCAATCGCGGCAGCAAGCCAGCCTTTAATCGCGGCGGTAAGCCGGATTTCAAGCGTAACGATCGGCCGCCTTTCAGGTCTGGTGATAAACCAGAATTCAATCGCGGAGATAGGCCGGTTTTCAAACGCAGCGCCCCAGGCGCGCCATTGCGTGAAGCTTCATCCGGATTCAGAAGCGAAAGACCCGCATTCGATCGCGGTGGCAAACCGCCTTTCAAAACGGGTGCACGGCCAGAATTCAAGACAGGCGAGCGACCGGCTTACAAACGCAGCGCACCGGGCGCGCCGTTGCGCTCAGGTCAAGGCGACAGGCCCTCTTTCGATCGTGGCGCCAAGCCCGCTTTCAAGCGCGACGACCGCCCGCCATTCAAGCCCCGCGGCGAAGGCGGCGGTGGTTTCGAAAGCCGCCCATCCAGGCCGCCCGGCAGAACATTCGGCAGCAGACCAGCGGGTCGGCCTGCGGGACGAACTTCCGGAGCTAAATTCTCAGGCGGAACTTCGTCAGGAAGAAAGTTCGGCGCTGGCGCACCCCGTAAGTCCGGTTCGCGCCCCGGCGGCAAAGTCAAACCTCGCTGGAATCGCTAATGATCGCAGCCCATCAGCGACAGGGCCATCTCGAACAACCAAGAAAATCGGATGGCCCTAGCCTGTTCTGAGCGGACCCGAAAGATCCGAATTCTCCGACATGGGAGAACACGATCCCAGCCAACTTCGGAGCGCAAAAAACGTTTGCAGTTAATTTCCCCTTCTTGGCGCACAATAATCTCAGGGCCAAATCATGGCGCAAGCGCGTCGCCCATCTTGCCCCAAACAGGCAAAAGAGCTGCCCGCAACTCCTTTGTTTGCAGAATTTTAGAATCTAAGCCTTTTGTTGTGAGGATTTTAGCGGCCATTATGCACAAATCCGTCACATCAAACCGCATAGAATCAATCGTTTAACTACCCTGAGGGGAGAGGGGGGGTATCACTCCTACAATGACTGATGCCATAAACAAACTACGATCGGAGCAGATCTGATGGCAAATTCCTTCGGCACCGATATCCTCATCCAGGCGCCTGATCCCGAGCAGGCCGCCGGATTCTATATCCATCAACTCGGCTTCACGGTTACCGGCAGTGATCCAAACATGATCAGCCTGCACGGCAAGAACATCAACATGTTTATTGAGAGAGGACCGGCGCTTGGGCCTGTCCTTGAAATTACTGTTCCAGACGTGGCTGAAGCGCGCCGGCGTCTGGTTGCCCACGGCTGCGAAGTCGTGAAAGATGAGCCCGACTTTCCGCGCTGTTATCTTCGCGATCCCTACGGCCTGATTTACAACCTCACCGCCTGACCGGAGCCGCGACTTGAAATGAGCGATCAACCGCTGGTATTGGTTCTCGCAACTGACAACGATCCCCAACTCGCGTTGCTGGGCTCGATTCCTCATGTTGTGGGAGCGACGTTCGATGACGTTGCCGGCTCGGTTGCCGATGCTGAAGCGATCCTGCATTGGTCCGGAAGCCGCGAAACGCTGCGCCAGGTTTTTCTTGCCTGCCCGAAAGTTCGCTGGGTTCACTCCCGCAATGCCGGACTCGACAACCTGCTTTTCCCAGAGTTGATTCAGAGCCCCATCCCGCTCACCAACGGCAGCGGCGTGTTCAGCCAGTCGCTGGGTGAATTTGCGCTCGCGGCAATTTTGTATTTCGCCAAGGATTTCCCCCGCATGCTGCGCAACCAGAGATCGCAGCAATGGGAACAGTTCGATGTGGATGAAATTTCAACGCAAACAGTCGGCATTGTCGGCTATGGCGATATCGGCCGCGCCGTTGCCACACGCGCCAAGGCCATGGGCATGAAGGTGCTCGCCCTCAAGCGCCACGCGCCTCCGCAAGGTGATCCGCTGATCGAGCAGTTTTATGCTCCGCCGCAGATCCACGAAATGCTTTCCGCCTGCGACTACGTGGTGGTGGCCGCGCCGCTCACCAATGAAACGCGTCACATGGTCTCAGACGCGGAGTTCGCCGCGATGAAGCCATCGGCTATCGTGATCAATGTTGGCCGCGGCCCCGTCATCGACCAGGCAGCCTTGCTTCGCGCGCTTGCCGCCAAGCAGATTCGCGGCGCAGGCCTCGACGTCTTTGAGCACGAGCCAATCCCAAAAGGCGATCCCATCTGGTCGCTGGATAACGTGCTGATTTCGCCCCACACCGCAGACCACACCTGCACCTGGCTTAACCAGGCCATGCAGTTTTTTGTGGAGCAATACGAGCGTTTTTGTAGCGACAAGCCGCTTGAAAATGTGGTGGACAAGCACCTCGGCTACTGAAGTGGCAAAAGCTCTAGGAGTTGCCGCCGGCCGCCGCGGCTTGCTTCTTCAGCACTGCGGCGCTTTTCTCGTCAAACAGAATCGTGCTTTCAAACTTCCTGAAGTCGGCGGCCTTGTCCGCGGGGAGTTCAACCGCCTTCACAACCAGCTCTCGATCGAAGTGCAGCATGTTATCCTTCGCGGTCACCGCAGAATGATAGCTTCCGAAATCGGTGTCGATGCTTACGGGATCGGGCAAGTCGTCAATCACGTAGCCAGCGGGAAGCGCGATGTCGAAACTGTCGTGCCAATGCCCAGTGGCGTCCAAGTCGATGGGCAAGGTTCTCGGTTTGTCGTCAAAAGGTATCGAATCCTCGCCCACCACGCGAGGCCTGACCAGCAGCAATGGCCCCGCGCTATGCGCATACTGCGGGACAGTCACTTTGTATTCGAGCAGCAACGGCTGGTCCAGGTCGGCGGGCTGCACGTATTGGTAGGTATCAAGAATCACGCCTGGCAGATCATGAGCCACGGACTTCTCGAGATCCGCTCTGCGTTCCTTCTCGTCGGTATCTTTGAGCAAGCTCCGAAGCTCGGCGCCCACTGAACCTGTGTTCGAAGTTTCCACCGTTCCAGTAAGCGCTCCGTCGGCGCCGAGCGTGAAGCTTCCCTTTCGCTCTTTGCCACTCGCGTCCGGCGGAAGTACAGGCAGCGCCAGCACCTGGCTCACGTCTCCCGCCGAGAGCAAGCCGTAACTTCCCTGCTCGTAGCTGGGCAGGTTGCCAACAGGGACTCGCTCGTTTGTGGGATCGAAGATCAGGTATCGCTTTCCGTCTTTGCCTTTCGTAATTGCCAACAAGCGAGGATCGTTCACATCGGCAGGCACTTCGATCGCCGTAATCATATGGTCGCCGTAAAACGAAGGCGCATCGGGATCGACGACGCCGCGTTGATCGTCGACCATCACATAGTGCCCTTGAATGCCCACAGCCGAGAGCATTGAGATCAGCAGCGTGGTCTTATCTTTGCAATCGCCGTAACGATTCCTGAAAATGTCGCCCGCGTAATGCGCCTGCCATCCGCTGATGCCACGCGACACAATAAAGTACTGAATGTTCTTCTGAATGTATTCAGTAATCTTCTTGAGTTTGCCGTAGAAATCAGGAGCGCCTGCAACCAGGCTCTGTGCCTGCGCGATGATTTCCGGCGAGGGGTCGGGACGATGTTCTTGCAGCTTCGACACCCAGTCGCCCATAGTTCGCCATTCGTTTTCGTTGCCGGTAGCCGCTTCGTCGCCCCACGTAAACGACGCGCGCGCAGCCAGTGCCGACCATGAGAGCGTCGCCTTTATATCGCGAAGATCAAGCTCCTTCATGTCTTTCACTTCCCAGCGCCAATGATTGGGCTCAACTTGTGCAGGCGACTGAGCTGGGTAGCGATGCCAACTGGCAAAGTAAGACTGGCCGGGAGAAAGATCAAGCTCGAAGGCCTGGTACACCGCGGGAATTCGTGACTGGAACTCCCACACTTGTTGGTGCATGTAGCTGCGCAGCACCTCCTCCGATTCGCAGATCACAACGGCTCCCGGATCGGCCGCAGGAGGCCGCACGATTTGGGCCTTTTCAGTCGACAGCATGACAGGGATATTGGGATCGCCCTTCACGTAGAAGTCGGTGTCCTTGGCCTGGTATTGTTTCTCGTCCGCGCCGATCGTCCACTCGTGAAAGTAATTTACCTTCTCATCAACGTCGTAGCTCACGGCACACGTGGCGAATCTGCGCCCCTCTGGCTGAAGAATGCGGACCGCGTAGCGTTCCCGCTCCACAGCGCGCCCCTGCGAATCGATGGATTCAACGTACTCGTCAGAGAGCAGCACTGCCGGAGCGTCTTTTGCGTAGTCGGGCGTGTGGGTTTTGTATGCATCCAGCCCCCACTGGGGAATCGGCAGGTTGTTGCCAAAGATGCCGGCATGCGCGGCGGGGGCGAGCAAAGGAACGAGTGCGGCAATGAGGACCGGTACCGGCAGAACGCGAAGTCTGCTCATGATCAGTTGCCTTTCTCTGCCGGAGTTGAGGTGAGCACCAGTTGGGCCTGCGCGGTTGCAGCAATCTTTTGATAAAACCCGCGCAGATCCTGATATTCCTCCGGCTTGGCGATTGAAAATGCACGCACCACCACAAACGCAATCTCTAACTTGCCGGGGCTTGTCTTGTTTTTCGTTATGAGCAACGCATGCCCCGCCCAGCTCACCTGGTCGTCCTGGGGCGCCCCTTCTACGGTCACACCATCGGGCAGATGGTAGATCACATCGTCGACAACCCGCTCGGGGTAGTGCATGTCGACCGGTTCCAGTCGTTTCTCCTGATTTACGAACGGGGTTCTACCGCGGCTCTCAAAAAAAAACCCCGGCAACAGAAGCCGCCTGCCTGCCGGCGTTCCAACCGCGCCTTTGACATCGATTTTGGCAATCAAATTCGTATCCGGAGTGTCGATGCCAAGAAAGTGATCAACATGCGCCTCAACTCCATCGGGAACAATATTCTCCAGTTCCCGGTCAAACTCTTTCTTTAATTCCGTCATGTCGTTTTCGAGCGCCCGCTGCCGCCAGCGCATTGCGTTCTGGCCGGTCAAAACGAACGTGAATGTGCCGCCGATGGTTCCCTTCGGATCGATGGTCAAGTCGGCGTTACGGGTTGTGGTGTTGTCGGTGTAGGTTTGCGCGGGCGTGCTCATCAAACCGAGTCCCTGCGGGCTTTGGCGAACACCTTTTGCCTCGGCGTGAATCCAGCCCAATTTCCCGAATGGGCACATCTTCTCCCCGGGATCGAGCACTGCTTCTTTGTCCGCATCGCCGAACACGATCAGGGTGTCGTCGAGTTGCCCGAAGCTCATGTAGCCCATATCGAAGACTCCCCTGTTGCGATCAACCACCTTCATCGGATATGCGTTAAGCCCCGCCGCATGAAGCATGGCCAGATACAACATCGCAATATCATCTCTTGAGCCGCTTTTCTGATTCCAGGTATCCTCTGCTCGCTTGGCTTGTTTCAGCTTTAGTTCCTTTCGCTCCGATGCGGTCTTCTCGCGCGAATAATCAGTGTTGTCGAGCGCCTGAACCGCGACGTAGAGCTTCTTTGCCTTGTCTGCCGGGCTGTCGGTGGGCGAAACGATGCCGTCCACGGCCGCCTTGATCCCCTTGGAAGGCTCGGCAAAGTGATCAACATCTTTCTGCCAGTATTTCGCCTCGCCTAGCCAAAACCGGGCAAGGTCAGATGTCGACAGGTAATAAAAAAAGACCCTGTAAAGATAGATATCCTCGGGTGGCATGTACTCCTCGTCGGGCGCTGGAGGAATATCCGTTACATCGACCGTATAACGCCCACTCACGCTCATCTTCAAGTCCGTGCCCTGAGGCAGATTCTTCCACCACACCAAATGGTTAATTGGAACTCCATGCGCGTCCACGAGGTCATGTCCGCCCAACCCGGACGCGTTGCCGGGCCAGAAGGTTTTGTCGGGCGTAAAGGAATAGTGGGCTTGATGGACGTAGTAGTGCCTTTGAATCTGCCAGAAGGGCGACGAGTAGCTGTGTTCGTCGTAGCGTAGTTGATATTCATACTCAAGAATGCTGCCCACCTCAACGCTCGGCAGCGTGAATACCTTGCGCCCGATCGTCTCTTCGCCTTTCTTTTCAAACAGCAAGTCCTCGGGTTTTCCGCTCAACGGAACTATGGTTCCATCGGAGTGAATGGTGCGCCCGGTAATCCCCTCTACTTTGAACCCACCGCCATAAGGGACTTCGACATTGGCGAGCGCCTTTCCCTTCTCGGTCAACACCTTGATGCGCTCGTAGTAGAGCTTGTAGTGGATCGTGTCGTCGTCGGTTTCTTTTACTTCGAGATAGACGGCCGCCGCTCCCGGGGCCTTGGGATCTGACGTCATTTGCAACTCTTCATTTGAAGGCGGCTTGAACTGAGCCCTGAGAGCGGCTGGAACGCAAGAAATGAGAATAAGAAACAGGCAAGGCAATGACACACGTGCCCGGATGCTCATGCGGTAGACCCCTTTGTTGCAGGTTAAGTTTTTAGTAGGGCAATTCTAACCCGGGATCGTAGGCCGTGACAGTGATTCTTGCGAACTTAATGCGAGCCCGCGATTCCCCGGCCCTCAAGCAGCGTCGCCACCAGCGCCAGCGGCAATCCCATCACGTTGAAGTAGCAGCCCTCTACGCGCGGAATCCATTTGGCGGCTAGTCCCTGGATGCCGTAAGCGCCGGCTTTATCCATCGGCTCCCCGGTAGCGATGTACGCTGCGATTTCATCTTCAGAGAGAGTAAGGAACTGAACTGCGGTAACCTCTGCAGCTACCTCAACTGCATCGCGCGTCACCAGGGCCACCCCGGTGATAACTCGATGGCTGCGCCCCGAGAGCATGCGCAGGATTCGTGTTGCATCTTCCGCGTTTTCGGGCTTACCGAGTATCTGGCCATCGAGCGAGACTGTGGTATCGGCACCCAGCACTGCTAGCGCTTCGGTATCGATCGATTCCGCAGAAGGTTTACTCGCTGACTCGGCTGCGATTTTGTCAAACACGACTTGCGCCTTTTCTCGTGCCAGGCGCGTTACGTAGGCGATTGGGTCTTCGCCCGGTTTGGGATCTTCAGGTATGTGGGCCGGCCGCACCTCAAAAGTGAATCCTGCCTGGGTTAGCAGTTGGCTGCGACGCGGCGATGCTGAGGCCAGGACCAGCATATTGAGATTATGGCAGCGGCGGCCCCGCCGGCCGACAGTAGTTGCGCAATTTAGACTTGGAGGAGTGCCCGCTTGCAAATGAAACGGGACGCAAGGATTTCCAATAAATGCATTTTAACTTTCACTTTACGGCTGCGCAGATTTTGTGGACGCTTACTTTTGCGTCCACGCTGGTGCTGCTGGTGGTTCTGCTCGGGCGCGAACGGGTCCGCCAGTTTCCTTTCTTCACCACCAGCATTGTGCTTGTGGGCCTGAACATGCTGGCTGAAAAGCTGCTGGCCAATCGGCTTGCGCCTCTGGTGTCGACTGAAGTTTTCCTGGTGCTTGCCAACTTGCAAGTGCTCGTGGCACTACTGCTGGCAATTGAGCTGGCGCGGCGGGCGTTCCGCGGGGTAAAACTGCAGGCCTGGACTGCCGGCACCCTGGTGCTGCTTGGCGGCGCTACGGCTGTGATCGCTTATTGGGGCCAATGGCCTCCGGCAAAAATGGTTTTCGACCGCACCCTGCTTGGGCACCTTCGCCTGATGCAGTTGATTGCACAGAAGGGCGACTTTTTTAATGAGGTGCTGGGCGTGGAGTTGTTTGTGCTGGTGGTGATGGCCGGCCGGCACTTCAAAACGGGCTGGCGCAGCCACGCGCAGCAGATTCTCGCGGGCATTGCGACGAGCGGAGCCGTGCTGATTATCGCGCGCGTTATCTGGGAGACGCAGGCTCGCAGCATGCCTCACACTCAGGACGGATACAACCACATGCTCATCTTGCAGTCGCACTTGCTGGACGCAGACAGCGTGGTCGAACTGATAGTGATGATCTGGTGGATTGTGTGCCTGTGGATTGACGAACCCAAAGTCGCTCCGGTGAGAGTCTACGATGAAGCGAACGCCCCGGCAGCGGTTGAAATCCTCGACACGTGGATTGCAGAACCGCCCGAGCCGGGCGCTGAGACCAAAGAATAATCGACTACAATTCAGGACCAGAACTTCGCGGCACGATTGAATTTGTGCCTGGTAATTCGGCGGTTCAAATTCCTGGTCCGTCAAAAACTGACTAATTCCGTGCTTCGGACAGAGTACGGAATTGAGAATCCGTAAAACACCTTCAAAATGGCTTAAGTCCTTTAAAAGAGGGCCTGTTTTTAGGCCAATGTAACAAGATTCCTGTTACATTTTCAGGCTAATTGTTTTGTTTGCTTACACTTGACGGGGGAGACGCCGGGCTGATTTCCGAGATTTCGGTGGGGGGAGGGGGGTATCCCCTATTTGCTCATACAAAACCCAGGATTTGGAAGCGCGTATGGGATTGTGAGAGCGGTCCAGATACCAGCATGAAACCATTGTGCGCCTAAGAGACGTAATTGGATGCAAAAGTGGGAAAGACGGCGGAGTTAGCGATACTGGCGGAGTTGGCGGGGATCAAGCTCTGTATCCGGCGAATCGCGCAGCTCCTGGCTAGAGGTGCGGCGTGGGTCTGGAGACCCACGCTACAGCCGGTCAGGAGACCGGCGGTACAACCGCGCTGGAGCGCGGCGCTACGACTTTGCTGCGCTACTGCTTAATGGGGGCGGCCGGGGAGGACGAAGTGCTCGGCGCAGCGGGGCTCGTAGAAGTCGCCGGCCATGATGATGGGGCTTGCGTAGGAAGCGGGCTTGCCGTCGACCAGGCGCTGCGGGTAGAGTGCCCTGGCGCCGCAGGCACAATAGGCGACCAGCTCAGTAATGTTGCCGGGATACATGCGCACCAGCCAGGAGAGCTCAAGCATTTCGCCGAAGGGCAGGCCGCGAAAGTCGAGTTCGAGTCCTGAGACCATCACGTCGTGTCCGGCTTCAAGCAGTCGCTTGGTGAAGAGGAAGAGGTCAGAGACGAACTGGCCTTCGTCAATGGCGATGCACTCAATGCGCTTGCCGATTTTTTGCTCGGTGGCAGCGATGACCGGGAGCGCCGACCAGGGATCGGAAGAATAAAACTCCACAGCCTGCATCTTTCCGCAGCCATTGCGGTTGCGGCTCTCGACCAGCCCGGCGGCGGCCTTGGTGTCGGCGCTGGGCTTGAGCAGCATTACGTACTGGTGGGCATACTCGCGCCGGATTTCAATGCGCCGGAGCAGTTCAGCAGTCTTATTGCTGCGCATGGGCCCGACAATCAGCTCGAGTTTGCCTGGCTCGGTGCTCACCGGTGCTCCGCAAGTGGTTTGAGTGGATGCAACAGAGGAATTCTACGCTCGGCGGCTGCATTCCCTATCCTGTTGAAGGTGTGGACGGAGCAGGGGAAAGACGGGGCTGCGGAGCCCAGACTTCCAGTGCGAAAGAACTTAGCAGGAGGGTAAATGGATGGATCGGAAAGGCCCGCGGCTAAAGCCAATTCCATATGTTGCGCTTCATTCAGCAGCCTGAAGGCTGCTGCTCCCTCCGAATTGAGCGCGGAAATCTTACTGCGAAAGATTCTCACGCAGGGGCTGATGCCTTTGGCCGTGCCCGTATAAGCTGGAGCAATTTGGCACAGACTGTGGTAAAAATGCCACACTGTGAAAAAAGTAATCTGCGTCTAATCTTTCTAGTTGGATAGGTTTCGGGGTCAAACCCGGAATGCTGTTGATCGGATTTGTTTTCTGCCAAAGATTCGCATAGACGAATTCGGCAGTGGTAAGAAAAAGCTCGGGGACTGGTTTCAAGAGGGTTTCTACGGTCTTCGCTGGAGGCTGAAGATCTACGGTAACCGGTTCAGGGAGAAGTATTTGGCTCAATCTGCACACCTTGAGCAGACCATCGAGGGTCCGCTCGAATTTACGGGAGTGGGTTTACACTCCGGGGCTCCCGTCACGATGCGCTTGCTGCCCGCTCCGGGCGGCTCAGGAATCGTCTTCAGGCGCACAGATCTGGACAATTTTGAGATTCCAGCCACCGGCCGCAACGTGGCCAAGGTGAGCTATGCCACCAGCTTGATGCGGCAAGGCGTGCTGATTTCGACCACCGAGCACCTGCTTTCAGCGTGCATCGGGATGGGCGTCGATAACGTTATTGTGGAGCTGGACAACCTTGAGCTGCCGATTCTAGACGGAAGCGCATTGCCCTATGTCGAGGCGTTTCTTGGAGTGGGCATAAGGGTGCAGCGCCGCAAGCGCGAGACCATCAAGGTGCTGAAGCCGGTTGAGGTGCGCGAGGGCAACAAGTTTATCGGCGTGTATCCGGGCTCAGGGTACCGGATTTCGTATGCCATTGAATTCCCATCACCTATTGGCAAGCAGAAAACCTGCGTAGACCTGGCTGCAGAGCTTTACGGCCAGGAGATTGCTCCGGCGCGCACATTCGGCTACAAGGTGGACGAGCAGAAGCTGCGGGATATGGGGCTGATTCGCGGGGCGAGCAGCGACAACGCCATTATTCTTGGCGCGCAAGGGCCTGAAAACGGGCCGCTGCGTTTCGACGATGAGTATGTGCGGCACAAGGTGCTTGACCTGATTGGGGACCTGGCGCTGGCGGGCAAACGGATTGAAGGACACGTTGTGGCAGAGCGGGCGGGACACGCGATGCATACAGCGTTTGTTTCGCGGCTGCTGAAAGACCGGTCGGCGTGGGAGCTTGCGCATATCCCTATGGCTGAGCCTGAGGCCGAAGGGCGCGCGGAGGATGTGGTTGGTGCGCCGGTGCTGGCTGGAGCTTAGAGCGCAACGGTAAGTTGAGATTCGTGTTCCCCCACCCTAGCGACAAGAACAAGAACAAGAACAAGAACAAGAACAAGAACAAGAACAAGAACAAGAACAAGAACAAGAACAAGAACAAGAACAAGAACGTCGCGCAGATCCACCCCTCGAACGAAGACGCGTTCGTCGGGACCCCGAAGGCACCCATCATCGCTGAGTTCGAAGCATCGACGGAGGGTCAGGAGACCCTCCGTACAGCCGGTCAGGAGACCGGCGCTACAACCGGGCTGGAGCCCGGCGCTACATTCTCGGCATTCTCGCCGCGGATGATTCGAATCAAGCAAACAAAATGCACATGGGAGCTTGAGCCTCGTAGCTCTTACCCTGATCTGCGAGCTTGCCGGTCTCGGGGTCGCGGGCAAAGACGGTGATCAGGTTTGAATCCTGATTGGCCACCAGCATCCAGCGCTCGGTGGGATCGAGTGTGAAGTTGCGCGGTGTTTTGCCTCCGCAGTTGGAGCGAGCGATGGGCGTGAGCGCGCCCGACTTTGGCTCGGCGGAAAATGCGTAAAGGAAATTGTTGTCGCGATTGGCGAAGTAGACGAAGCGTCCGTCTTTGGTGATGACCGTGTCGCAGCCGCGAGTGGGGCCGTGGTAGCCCTCGGGCAATAGCGCAATGCGTTTTACGAGAGAGAGGCTTCCGCCGGCCGCGCGCCACTCAAGGATGTCGACTGTTGAGACGATCTCGTTCATGCAATAGGCGGTGTGGCCGTTGGGATTGAAATGGAGTGTGCGCGGCCCTGAGCCTGGCGCACCGGTGTAGGTTCCCGTAGGTGTGAGCATCGCGGTCGCCGGGTCGAGACGATAGATGTGGATGCAGTCGCCGCCGAGATCGTTGATGTAGACATAGCGATTGTCGGGCGAGAACGAAACGAAGTGGGCGTGGGCGGCTTCCTGGCGGTCGGCGTTGGGGCCGTGGTGCTTGTAGTGCTCGGTCCAAACCGCCGGGCTCAGTTTGCCATCGGAGATGGTGAAGCTGGCGGCGCTGCCACCCATGTAATCGGCCGCGACGAGCGTGCGGCCGGTCGAGTCAACGGCCACGTGGCAAGTGCCGACTCCGGCAGAGCCGCGCGCCGAAACTGGCTTGAGCTCGCCAGCGTCAAGCAGAAAGCTGGCGACCTCGCCGGTGGGCTTGCCTTCAAAGGAATCGATTTCGCAGGCCGCGTAGATATGCTTGCGGCCGGGAGCGAAACAGAGCCAGTCGACGCTGGGCGCCTTGGCTGCGACGCCGACGGAAGTGAGCTCGGCTGTCGCCGGATCCCAGTCATAGGCCAGGATGCCGTTGGGTGCGCCGGAAGCAATGAAGACGCGGGTGCGCGAGGGCATGGTGTTCTCCTGGGCGATGAGATGCGGAGCGGCGGTCACGATGGTGGCGGCGGTGGCGGTCTTCATAAAATCACGGCGGGAGAGGTCTCTCATGGCGGAGATCATTTTCGCCGATGGGGGTGGGTGTGCGCCAGTAAACGGCTTTCACGGTGCCGTTTGATGACGGAAGACACGCGAGTAGAGTGACTGTTAATGTCGTGGTTTCCCAGGTCTCAAAAGCGAGACCTGGGGCACCCAATTCCTTAATTACTTTGACAGAGCGGCGAAGACACAAAGCTAGCCGGAATTACTCAAGTTTGAAGACCACATTCACCGTCGTCTCCACCTCAACGGGCTGGCCGTTTAGCAGGTACGGCCGGTAGATCCATTGCGCTACTGCATCCATGGCGGCCTGGTTGAACATGGCTGAGCCGCTGACGATATGGAGATTCTCAATGCGGCCCGTCTTCGAGATTGTGGCAGAGAGAACTACCGCACCCTCAATATGCGCGGCCTTGGGAATGGGCGGATAGCTCGGGACTACCTGGCGGATCAACATACCCTGCATTACGCCTGACGATACGGCGATAGGACCTTTTGGTTTTTCAACGACAATTTGGGGGTGCCTATCGTTGCCGAAAGGGTTGTCGGGGCTGCTGTTGTTGCCGTTGTTTGCCATGCGATCCCAGTCGCCCTTAGGTATTGTGACATCAGGAACCGTGGGGACGTTATACGTCTTAGGGATCTGCGAGGGCGCAGAAAATGTGCGGGGATCGAAACTCCGCTGCACAACAACAGCACCCGGCGGGACATGAACTGGCTTGGGAGTTTCGGGTGGAAGTGAGGGCGCTTCCGTCAAGATGATGTTGGGGATGCGTGGAATGGCTTCAGGGTAGATGAGGGGAATGAGAATGAGCGCCAGCAGGACAGATGCGTTCAGCGCAAAGGTAACGAGCATCCATCTGCGGCTGCGGGTGCGGATTTTTCCGTTGGATTCGAACGTGGAGTCTTCAAACATGGCGTGCCTCCCGATGCGTAGATCAGCGGCGCGATCGGGAAGCGCATGAGTGTGCGGACGCGACATCGCGTTGCCGCACCGCGCCTGGTTTGGCGCGAGGCGATGTGTTCAAGGGCCGCCGCTCATCCCGATCAGAACCACTGTGCTGTTGTAGACACCATCGCGCGATAAACTGTTCCAGCGCTGAAGAGAAAAGTTGCGAAGTGTATCGCGGCAAGTTAATCAGCGAATTTGGTGGATGCGGAAGCTCACTATGAATCGGCTTCAAAAAATTTTATTTGCATTGCTTATCGCAGTTGCGGGTGCGGCTGGTGCGCAGGTTCCGCAATCGAACGCGCCGGATGAGGCTGCGACGCTGAACTACATTCATGCAGGCTGGGACTCGCTGACGCGGTCTGTAAATGACTGCGCAGCGCTTTCCGATGCCAAAGTGAACGGGACGCCGGTGATGTATCTGCCGGCAGATATGGCGATCAATGCCGACGTGAAGGCGCTTGAAGAAAAGTGCCATGCGCGCGTGATGAACTTGCCCAAGAGGATTGAGAAGCTGGGCGATTTGATGCCGCAAGAACTGACAGCTGAAGGGTTGCTGTATTTGCCCAACAAGTATGTGGTGCCGGGAGGCCGATTCAACGAGATGTATGGCTGGGATAGTTACTTCATTCTTCTTGGGCTGGAGGCCGATCATCATGAAGCTTTGGCCAAGGGAATGGTGGATAACTTTCTGTTTGAGGTGGAGCACTACGGCGGAGTGCTGAATGCGAATCGCACTTATTATTTGACTCGTTCGCAGCCGCCGTTTCTAACGTCGATGATTCGCGCGGTGTATGAGAACCGGGCAAGCTTTGCGGATACGCCGGAGGGCCGCATTGAGGCTAATGCGTGGCTGGCGCATGCATACGAAGTTGCCAAGAAAGATTACTCGACGTGGACGCGCCCGGAGCATAAGGCCGGCGTAACGGGGTTGGCGCGCTACTACGACTACGGCTCGGGGCCGGTGCCGGAGATGGCCGATGCGGACACTTATTACGTGGATGTGATCAAGGGGCTGGTGGAACATCCGACGGCGGTGGGGAATGCGTTTCTGGTGAAGGGGGCGGAGCATCCTGATGCGGCGGAGGCTGCGCGATTGAAGCAGACTAGCTGCGATGTGAAGGCCAGCGTGGTGTGCATGAAGGCATGGTTCGGCGGATACCGGCTTACCAGGGATTTTTATGAAGGCGACCGGGCCACGCGCGAATCGGGATTCGACACCAGCGGCAGGTTCGGGCCGTACTCGGGAGCGGCTCACCACTATGCGCCGGTGTGTTTGAATAGCCTGCTCTATCGCTATGAACGGGACTTGGCGCACATTGCTCACTTGCTGGGGAATCCCAGGGATGCGGCGCATTGGGACTTGTTGGCGAGTCGGCGGTATTCGGCGATGCAGCGGTATTTGTGGCGGCCGAAGGAAGGCGTGTTTGCGGATTTCGATTTTGTGCACGCGCGCGGTTCGGATTATGCGTTCATTACTTCGCTGTATCCCTTGTGGGCTGGAGCGGCTACGCGCGAAGAGGCAAACCAGATTGAGGCTAAGCTGAATTTGTTTGAGCGGCCGGGAGGGTTGTCGACTAGCAATACAAATTCCGGATTGCAGTGGGATGAGCCGTTTGGGTGGGCTCCTACAAATTGGCTGGCGGTGGCGGGGCTGGAAGCGTTTGGATTCAGGGCCGATGCGGCGCGGATTGCGAAACATTTTGACGAGACCGTGGATGCGGGATTTGCGGCGGACGGGACTATTCGTGAGAAGTACAACGTGGTGGAAGGCAACGCGCAGGTGAAGGTGAGTGCGGGATATAGCCAGAACGTGATTGGGTTTGGTTGGACTAATGCGGTGTATTTGAAGTTCAGGGAGATTGCGGGGGAGCCGGGCGCGGCCAGGTAAATGGTGGTTGAGTTTAGTGGTATCCCAGGTCTCAAAAGCGAGACCTGGGGCACCCAAGATTGTGGCTGATTGACGGCGGCCGGAATGCTACTCCGGTATATCGGCTGTTTGGTTGATGTTGATGGTGCCGGAGACGGTTGGGGCGCCGGTGTTGGGTTGGCCGCCGCCGATTGATACTGTGTAAGCGCCGCCGGCAACTATGGGTTGACCAAGGTCGGTCACCATGCTCAGGTCGCGGGGATTTAGTGTGAACTTTACCTGCGTTGACGCGCCGGGATCGAGGTGAACGCGATTGAATCCGCGAAGAGCGATGCGCGGCGCACCCGCAACTTTCGGGAAGTTGAGGTAAAGCTCGGCCACTTCGTCGCCGGCGAGCGAGCCGGTGTTGGTGACTGTGACTTCGGCCTCGACTGGGTCGCCCGCATTGACTGGCGCGGACGGCAGCTTGAGATCGCTATAGGAGAACTTGGTATAGCTCAAGCCGTAGCCGAACGGGAAGAGCGGCTTGCCATTGAAGTAACGGTAGGTGCGGTTATCCATTGAGTAGTTTTCAAAGTGGGGTAGTTGCTCAACGCCGGTATAAAAGGTTACGGGCAGGCGGCCGGCGGGATTGTTTTTGCCGCTGATGGTTTCAGCAATGGCGGTGCCGCCCTCTTCACCTGAGTACCAGGCCTCGAGAATGGCGTTGGCGTGCTCCTTCTCCCAATTCACGGCGAGAGCACTGCCGTTGAACAACACAACCACGAGCGGCTTGCCAGCGGAGGCTACACCCTTGACCAGTTCCTCTTCAGGCTCGGGCAGGTCGATACTGGTGCGGTCGCCGCCCAGGAAGCCGGGCTCGGTGACGGGCATCTCTTCGCCTTCGAGCTCGCTGGTGATGCCTACGACGGCGATCACAACATCTGCCTTGCGAGCGGCTTCGACAGCTTCAGGCGAAGCGCCGTTAACGACCTTGGCCCAGATGAGGCTGGCCGAGGGCTTGCTGTTCCCGCCCATCATGCCGAAGCCGTAGGTGACATGGATGGCGAGCTTTTGGCCCTTTTCGAAGTGAATCTTGCCCAGGCGGCTGCCGTTGCCGAACTGCATAGCGATGCGCTTGTCGTCGACGGTAACCATACCAAATCCGTCGGCCTGGATGCCGAGCAGGTAGTCGCCGGTTTCAGTGGGGTTGATGAAGCCAGACCACTGCACCATGACCGGTGTCTTGCCCTTGGCCTCTGCAGGAAGACTGTCGGCGGTGAGGTCGACCGTGGGCTCGATGCGCGAGGTGAGGGGCGTGGGATTTGCTTCACGCCGGAAGCCCTGGCCATAGTCGGCCTTGAGGCCGGGCTTGCCGTCAGGCGTGGTAAGCACGCTGGCCGGCACGGGATCGCCGTGCTGGTTCAAAAACTGCGTGCCGGGCACATAGGTGATTTTGGCGTTGGGGAACTGGGCTTTGAGTCCCTCCATGAAGCTGACGATCTTGTCGGGTTGTCCGTTGTAGTTGCCCAGCAGGACGCGAGTCTGGTCGGCGAGCGGGCCAACGACAGCGATGTTTTTTACTTCCGGCTTTAGTGGGAGGACTCCGTCGTTCTTGAGCAGCACCATGGATTCTTCGGCAACTTTGCGGGCCAGGGCGCGGTGTTCGGGGCTGGCGAGTTCCTTCTCATCGATTTTGCTGTAGGGGTCGGCGTCGGGCGAGTCGAACATGCCGAGTTTTATGCGCGCGGTATAGAGGCGGATGAGTGCGGTATCAACGGCATCCATAGGCAGGTAGCCCTGCTGCATGGCGTCGATGTAGGGGTGATAGTCGTCGTCACCCTTGATGTCGTCGCCGCTGGTGATGCACTCATTGTCCATGCCGCGAATGAGCGAGATGGCCGAGGCCTGGGGCTGAGTGGCGCGGTAATGGTGGCCCTCAAAGATATCGCGCACAGCGGAGCAATCGGAGACAACGTAACCCTGAAAGCCCCACTTATTGCGGAGTTGATCGACCAGGGTGAACTGATTGGCGCAGGCGGGTTCGCCGTTAACGGCATTGTACGCGCACATGACTGAGCCGGCGTGGCCCTCAGTAACAGCGGCGCGGAAGGCGGGCAGATAAGCGTCCAGCTCGTCGTGCTTGCTTACGTCAACGTCGGCCATGTGGCGGGTGGGTTCAGGGCCGGAATGAACGGCGAAATGCTTGGGCGTTGAGATTACGCGGTAGTGGTTTGGATCGTCGCCCTGCATGCCGGTAACGAATGCGACGGCCATGCGACCCGTCAGGAAGGGGTCTTCGCCGTAGGTCTCCTGGCCGCGTCCCCAGCGGGGATCGCGGAAGATGTTGAGATTGGGAGCCCAGAAGTCGAGGCCGTGGAAGAACAACGCCGGTTTCGCTGAACGTTGCGCCTGATTATGAATGACGCGCGCCTCAGTGCCGATGACTGTGGCCATTGAATGGATGAGGGGCGTGTCAAACGTCGAGGCGAGCCCGACGGGCTCGGGAAATTCGGTGACTCCCCCGACCGCGACGCCGTGGAGAGCCTCGCTCCACCAGTCATACGCGGGAATGTTGAGCCGCGGAATGGCGCGCGAGTGATTGACAAGCTGGCTGGCCTTTTCCTCGAGGGTCAAGCGGTGGACGATGTCGGCGGCGCGTTGCTCAGGGGACAGGTTGGTGTCGAGATACGCAGGTTTCGACGTATCTTGCGCCAAGGCGCTCAAAAGAGTTCCAAATGCAACGACTGCGATGGCAGCCAAGCGAGTGTGATTTTTCATGATTCCTCTCGAAGGTGGCGGATGGTTAGAACGCAGGCTTATAAAACGCCAGAAAACCTTTACAGCTTCCGGGGGCTAATTTAAGAGACGTGCAAGTTGGCTGTCAAGTTGGAGATGGCAGGTGGAAAATCGTTTTACGCGAGATGAGGAATAGAATGTAACCCTTCCCGATGCTGGGCCGTATTGTGCAGGTAGAGAGGCAAGCAGAGAAATGCCGGAGAGTTCAAAGAACGTATTGGACCGGTTCCGGCAGGGCGATGCGGAGGCATTCGAAGAGCTGTTCCGGGAGCAACAGGCCACAGTGTACCGCTGGATTTTGCGAATTGTGCGTGATGCGAGGACGGCTGAAGACCTGACAGTGGAGACGTTTTGGAGAATTTACCGGGCTCATGCTCGATTTGACGCGGCCAGGGGATTTGAACCCTGGGCGAGACGCATTGCGACCCGCGTGGCGCTGGACTGGCTGCGCGGGCGCAAGCCTGAGAGTGAGATGACGCCTGCATTAGAAGCAACGCTGACTGCGGAAGGGACGGGCGATCCGGGAGTTCAGGCGGAGATCCGCGCTAAAACCGCGGAAGCGTTTACCCGGCTGCCGATTAAATTGCGTGTGGCCGCAGTGCTGGCGGTGGTGGAAGAGCAGCCCCACAAGATGATTGCAGAGTCGCTGGGAATAAGTGTGACCGCGGTGAAGTTGCGCGTGTTTCGCGCGCTGAGATTGCTGAGAAATGACCTGGAACGGCAAGGGATCAAACCATGACGGAGATGAACAACGAACCGGAGCGGATGCCCGAAACGGAGCGGATGAAGGAGTTGTTGAAGGCAGCGGTGCCGCGCGTGGCAGACGAAGCTGAGCCGGCGCGGGATTTGTGGCCGGATGTGCTGCACGGGATGGACCGCGAGCCTGTCAGGGTTCCGTGGTTTGACTGGGCACTTGTGGGCGGACTTGTGGCGTTGGTGGCGGCGTTTCCGAGCGCTGTGCCGGTGTTGCTTTACTACATGTGAAAAAAACAGGGAACAGGGAATAGGGAACAGGGAACAAGGAGGGGTTATGAAGACGCATCCTTATTTGAGGGCTTATCTGGCGGGGGTTTTTATTCCTACGCTGATACTGCCGGTGTTGCTGGCGGGGTTTATTGTGTTGCGGTTTGCGATGCAGTGGCCGTTCCCATTCGAACGGGGATTGGTATTTCCGATGGCGCTGGTGCCTGCACTTTGGGGACTGTGGAACGTGTTGTGGCTGGGCACGCATGACCGGATTCATCAACCACTTGGGGTGCACGGTGCGTTGCTGCCGTTTCTGCTGCTGCCGGCCGGGACCGTGATGGCGAACTGGCTCGGGCTGATTCAATTGGGAGTTAGCAGCGTGACGTGGTTTAACGCGATTACCATTCCGTATGCGTGGATCGCGGTGTGTTTTGCTGGCGCGCTGGCGGGCTACTACCTGGTGTGGAAGTACGTCATAGGATTTTTGAACCGGACGCTGGGAATTGCGTAATAGATATCAAGCCTGATCACTTACCCGTGCAGGCCCCCTGAAATGTGCGTTGCTATGGCCGCCGGAAAACAAAAGCCGGCGGCCTTTTTTCAAAACTCCAGAGACGATTCTTCATGCGGCGTGCGGACGATGCGCATCAGCATGCCGCCATCGAGCCAGTTCAATTCGCAGTTTTCGCAGGTGGCGATAATTGCTCCGCCACCCCCCATGTAGAAATGCACATCGGTACGGCGATGGCATTTGGGGCATTCGACAATGCGGTTCAGGTCGGCTGGATCGGGTGGCGAAGGGATATCGATGTCAGTGCATTTTTCGCGAAGGTGCTCGATGAGCGGTTCGAGCAGGCCCATTGAGATGAGCATACCGCTGCAACGCTTGCAGGCCCAGAGTTTGATGCCGCCAAGGACGGCGTTCCAGAGTGGAATGGAGCAGTCGGGACAGTTGAGATTCTGTGTCGTCTGGTCGAGGTAGTGCACACCGGCATCGTCTGCCGGGAGCATGACGACGGTTTTGCAGTAGTCGCAGCGCATGCTGCCATCGCCGGTTGCGAAACGCATAGGGGCACCGCAGGATGGGCAGTTCATTGGTGTTTACCGCACTCTGGACAGAATTTTGCGCCGGCGGGAACGGGCTTGCCGCACTCGATACAGAACTTTGAACCGGCTGCTGCGGGAGCGGCGGGAGACGGAGCGGCGGCGGTGGCCTGACCCATGAACGCCTGGGCCATGGCGACGCCTGCGCCGAGACCAACTCCCATGCCTGCGGTGCCGCCCGTATTCTGCGCGGCTTCTTCGAGCGACTCAGCGGCTTCAAACTGCGTCAGGCGGCCGACGTCGCCAACCATGCCCATGCCGATGCGCTGATCGAGTACTTTTTGCAGATCGTCGGGCAGTGAGACGCTTTCAACGACGAACTGATTGAGCTCAAGGCCGAGACTGGCAAAGCCGGGCTTCATGGCGTCGGCAATTTTGGCTGCGAGCACTGACTGATTGGCGGCCATGTCGAGGAACGTAACGTCGCTGGTGGCGAAGACGCCGGCCATGCGCTCGACAATCATGGTGCGCAACTGGTTGTCGAGATCGGCGGCGAGGTAGCGCGGGCGAGTGCCGCTCACCTGGGTGAAGAAGACATGCGGGTCGGCGACGCGGTAGGCGTAGTTTCCGAAGGCGCGCACGCGAACCATGCCGAATTCCTTGTCGCGAATGGTGACCGGCGTGGCCGTGCCCCACTTCTGATCGATTTGGAGGCGCGTGGAGAAGAAATAGACGTCGGACTTGAAGGGGGATTCGAAGTCCTTGCTCCAGTTCATGAGGTCGGTGAGGATGGGCAGGTTGCGCGTGTTGAGCGTGTGCAGGCCGGGGCCGAAAACATCGGCAAATTTGCCCTCGTTGATGAAGGCGGCCATTTGGGTTTCGCGAACGGTGAGCTGGCCGGCGTTTTCAATTTCCATGTCCTGCATGGGGTAGCGGTACGCCAAAACCCCGTCTTCGCTTTCGTTCCACTGGATGACTTTGATGAATTGCTTATTTAGAAAGCTTCCGAGGGTCATGTCTTTCTCCTCGCTGGGATGGTAGCACCGGGATGGGTTCGAAACAGTTAGAAAGAGGGTACGGGGTGTTCGTGAGGGTTCAGTTGCGCCCTGCAGACACCCTCCCCCCTCCCCCAAATGAAGTTAAGTGGTTTGTTTTCAGCGGTCTGTACCTTTGATCTCCGACTGTAACCCATTGAAAATAAATGACTTGCTGAGCAAAATCAACATAACAAAGGAGTTACGGGTACGGTTTTCAACCGTTTGCCTTGCAGGGTGACATACGTTCGCTTGAGAGCTGGTTTGTACTGAATTGATTGTGCGCCAGGAGGGGGTAATTATCTGCAAAGTTATGACGCGGTCCTGCGATTTTTTTTGTGAGATGGCGCCTTCCGCGTCTCTACAGAGGCAAATTCGCGGGTTGTTTCCGGCTAGTTATGGAAGAAATTGCCCAGGCCGGCGCGTTCAGCGTGAGCGGCCATAGCGGCTTGGATTTCGAGCGCGAGGGCGAGGGCGGCGCGGCCCTGGCGGGCGGTGACTTTGGGCTGAGTGCGATTGCGGACGGCTTCGAGAAAAGAGAGGATCTCGATGCGCAGCGGTTCGCCGGGCGGGACATCAGGCTTGGAGAAGCTGAGGCCTGGGGCCGGGCCGTTGGGAGACTTGAGCTGTGCGGTGATTTGCGCGACTACTGTGGGATCGATGCCGGCCATGGCTGCGAATTGCGTGAGCATCGCAGGGTCGATCTTGCTGAGGTCGAACGTGCCTGCGGCAATGGCGGCGGAGATGTGTCTGGGGATCATGGAGCGGACGTTTGCCGGAAGTGCTGCGAGTAGATCGGCGGGGGCGGCTGGCTTGTCGTCGATGCGGATTACGAGCAGGTCGCGGCGGGCGTAATCGATGGAG
>Ga0265338_10002321_pt1 | contig 28802 bp, 21 predicted proteins | sample 42126metaG_FD_193579 | JGI IMG/M metagenome (GOLD analysis project Ga0265338, IMG submission 193579) | Rhizosphere microbial communities from Carex aquatilis grown in University of Washington, Seatle, WA, United States - 4-21-26 metaG | ecosystem: Host-associated > Plants > Roots > Rhizosphere...
ACGCCACTGCCGGTCTCGTAACCCAGCATCTTAAGCCGTCGTAAAATCGCCAGGCGATCGCAGGGCCGGTTTCCCCGGCGCGGATGAATGACTTCAAACAACGCGCGATCCGAAGTTTCGAACCGCAACAAATAACGGTCCGCCCCGGCTTCACGCCAGGCTGCCAGTTCCTCATCGGCCCGCTCACCCAGGCTCAAGGTCACCGCCAGCGGCATTTCGGCCTTGAGCCGCCGGATGACCGCGGTCAGCCAATCGGTCGTGATCCCATCATCTTCGCCGGCCTGCAGCACGATGGTGCCGTAGCCGAATCTCACCGCCTGCAACGCGGCGACAAAAATTTCATCGGCGTTCAACCGGTACCGGTTGAGCGACAGGTTCCCTGCCCGCAGGCCGCAGTAGGCGCATTGCCGTACGCAAAAGTTTGAGATTTCCACGAGGCCGCGCAGATGCACCGCGTCGCCAACGTGCCGGTGCCGCGATTCATCGGCCCGGCGCCACAATTCCTCCAGCTGCTGCGGATGTTCTTCACGCAACCAACCCAGGATTTCAGGCCGGCTCAAGGTCTCGTTCATGCCGCCAGCCTTTCCGCCGTGCGAAACACGGCCAGCGCGGCCGGAAACGGCTCCAGTGCCCGCGCAAAAATGCCCAGGCTGTAGGCGATGGTCAGCCCGTAGTTGGTGATCGGCACCCCGGCCTGCTGGCAGTGCAGGATGCGGCTGAGCATCTCGCGCCGGTTCCACATGCACGCGCCGCAGTGGATCACGAGCTTGTACGAGGACAGGTCATCGGGGAAATCGCGGCCGTGTACATGCTCAAAATGGATTTTGGCGCCGGTGTATTGCGTCAGCCACCGCGGAATTTTTACCCGGCCGATGTCCTCGCCGATCGGATGATGCGAACAGGCCTCGGCAATCAGCACCCGGTCGTTCCGCCGCAAATTCTCGATGGCCAGGGTGCCCTGCACCTGGGTAAGCAGGTCGCCTTTGAACCGCGACATGAGAATCGAAAAACTGGTCAGCGGCACCTCGCGCGGCGTGTCGGCGGCGACTTTCAGGAACGCCTGCGAATCGGTGACCACCAGTTTTGGCGGCGTCTGCAACCGGTCCAGCGCACTCCGCAATTCGCGTTCCTTTACCACAACACAACAAGCATCGCTGTCCAGCAAATCGCGGATGGCCAGCACCTGGGGCTGGATCAGCCGGCCCTTGGGCGCTTCCTTGTCAATCGGCACCACCAGGACCGCCAGTTCGCCGGGACCGACGAGATCCCCGACAATGGCCGGGCTGTCGATGAAATCCGGCGGCGCCGAATCCAGCAATGCCTGCCGCAAATCCAAAATTCCCGTGCCCCGCGCTGCCGAAGTCCGGATGACGCGCAGTTTTTGTCCTGCCAATCGCACCACCAACGCGGCCTCCGGTTCACCCGCATCAATTTTATTGAACACTACGACGATCGGAATCTGGCGGCCACGCAGTTCGCGCAACATTTCCTCCTCAAACTCGCCCCACGTTCCAGCCTCGGCCACAACCACAGCCAGTTCGGTCCGGTCCAAAACCAGTTTGGTTTTCTGCACGCGCAAGACGCCAAGTTCCCCGTGGTCGTCGATGCCCGCGGTATCAATAAACAGCACCGGGCCGAGCGGGAGCAGTTCCATCGGCTTCTCCACCGGATCGGTGGTGGTGCCGGCAACCGGCGACACAATTGAAACCTGCTGCCGGGTGATGGCATTTAGCAGGCTCGACTTGCCCACATTTCGCCGGCCGAAGAAGGCGATGTGCAACCGCAGGCTTTTAGGCGCGGAGGTCATGACCGTTCCTTTCCGGCGTGCCCAGGCGGCAGACCGCCTCCGGGCTGATCAAAACATCAAATTCCGCGCCGGTGAGCCAGCCCTGGGAAATCACCGTTTCACGGATGCTCCGCCGGTTGGTTTTCGCAAGTTGCGCCGCGTCGCCAGCGCGTTCGTAGCCGAGCGCCGGCAACAAGGCCGTCGCCGCCGCAGTGGAATTTTCCACGGCTGCCCGGCAGCGCGCTTCATCGGCTTCCAGCCCTTCAATGCAATGACGGCGCAGGATGTCATCCGCGCGCGCCAGCAAATCAACGCTCTCCAGCAGGCAATTCGCCACCAGCGGCAGGAAGGGATTCAGTTCCAGACTGCCCGAAGCGCAAGCCAGCGCAATGGTCGCATCGTGCCCCATCACCAGCATCGCTGCCTGGCTCACCGCCTCGGGAATCACCGGATTCACCTTGCCCGGCATGATGGAGGAACCCGCCTGTTTCGCCGGCAGGCGGATTTCGCCAAAACCCGCCTCCGGCCCGGAAGCCAGCAGCCGCAAATCCGAGCAGATTTTCAGCAACGACACGGCGTGCGCCTTGAGGATGCCGGACACTTCCACAAATACGTCCGCGTTTTGCGTGGCATCCACCAGGTTTTCGGCGCGGGCAAAACCGATGCCGGTCAGTTCGCGCAACTGGTCGACGACCCGAAAAATGAACTGTCTTGGCGCGGCCAGGCCGGTGCCGATGGCCGTGCCACCGAGGTTCACCACGCGCAGCCGCTCTTCGCATTTGTAAATACGCCAGCGGTCGCGGTTGATTGCCTCGGCATACGCGCCGAACTCGCGGCCGAGCGTGATCAGCACGGCATCCTGCAATTGCGTGCGACCGACCTTGACGACGTGGGCAAAACATTTTTCCGCGTTCTGAAATGATTCCTGCAACCGCACGACGTTTTGATCCAGCATGCGCAGAAGGCGGATCGCCGCCAACCGCAGGGCCGTGGGATAGGTGTCGTTGGTGGACTGATGCCGGTTGAGGTCGTCCAGCGGCGAAACCCGGCCGTACGCCCCGTGAACCTGGCCGAGCAACTGCAACGCGCGGTTGGCCAGCACCTCGTTCACGTTCAGATTCGTGCTGGTCCCGGCGCCGCCCTGCAAGGCGTCCACCACGATGTGCTCCGCCAGTTGGCCCTCGGCAAGTTCACGGCAGCCGCGTTCAATGGCATCGGCCTTGGCCGGATCGTCCGCCCAAACACCCAGCGCCCGGTTCGTCAGAACACATGCCAGCTTCACCGTGCCATAAGCGCGGGCCAGTTCGGGATGGACCGGACGTCGGGCGAGCGGGAAATTTTCCAGCGCCCGTTCCGTGTGAACGCCATGCCATGCCGTCACGGGAACCGACCGCTCCCCCAAAGAATCCCGTTCGATGCGATAGGCTGTGTTGTTCATAAATTGGTAGGGCGCGTCACTCCGCGCGCGCCGGCATGCTCATTTGGACCAGCGGCGGGCAGAGGACTGCCCCACTGCCATTGCATTCCAATCGAGCGGCGGCTTTTCACAGTCACCTCTTACACAAATACGTCCCGTTCGTTGTTGCGCACGCGGCCGACCAGTTCGCGCGCGGTTTGGCCAATAGTGCCGGGCATCGTCCCCAGTTCATGATTGACCAGTTTATCCCCTACCCGCCGGGTCTCCGGCGTCGCATAACCCATCAGGTATTCCATGCAGCTCGACAAAGCATTAGGACTGCAGTGTTCCTTGATCAATCCGGGCTTGGCCAGGTCCATAAAATCCGCGCCGGTGCGGCCCAGGCGATAACAGGCGGTGCAGAACGACGGGGTGTATCCGAGCGACGCCACATCGCGCACGACCTCGTCCAAAGGACGATGGTCGCCCAGTTGGAACTGCTCCGTATTGTGGCTGTCGCCGGTTTCGGCATAGCCGCCCGGATTGCTCCGGCTACCGGCGGAAATCTGCGACACTCCCAGGGCGAAGGTCGCGCGACGGGTGTCGGCGTTCTCGCGCGTGGACATAATGATGCCGGTATATGGCACCGCCAGCCGCAGGATCGCGACAATCTTTTTGAAATCCCTGTCGGCCACGGCATGGGGAGGCCGGCCCGCGGTTTCCGACCCGACGGCGGGTTCCAGGCGCGGCACGCTGATCGTGTGCGGACCGACGCCGAATTTTTCCTCGAGATGCCGGATATGCTGTTGCATCGCGAGCATTTCGAACTTCCAGCTGTGCAACCCGAACAATACGCCGATGCCGACGTCATCGATGCCTGCCTCCATCGCCCGGTCCATGGCGTTCACGCGCCAGTCAAAGTTGCTTTTGGCCCCGTGAGTGTGGACTGCCGCGTAGGTTTCGCGGTGGTACGTCTCCTGGAAGAGTTGATACGTGCCAATCCCTGCGCCCTTGAGTTGTTTGAATTGTTCAACCGCGAGCGGCGCGATGTTCACGTTCACCCGGCGGATTTCACCGCGACCGCTTCGGGTGCTGTAAATCGTCTCAATGGACTTGAGCACGTATTGGAAGCCTTCCTTCGGATAGGATTCACCCGCTACCAACAACAGGCGTTTGTGGCCCTGGTCGACGAGAAATTTCACTTCATTGGCAATTTCCGCCTGGGTCAGCACCCGGCGGGTCAACGTGGTGTTGTGGACACGGAATGCACAGTAGCTACATTCATTTTTGCAGAGGTTCGAAATGTACAGCGGGGCAAACAGCACGAGCCGGTTGCCATAAATCTCGTCCTTTACAAAACGCGCGGCGGCGAACATCTCCTCCTGCAACCCCGGGTCTTCGACGCCCATCAGCACCGCCACTTCATCGGCGTCAAGGCCTTCCATCTGCCGTGCCTTGGCCAGCACGTCGCGTACGGCGCCGGGATCAGACCGGCGTGTGGCTTCGAGTGTTTGTTCAATCTGTGCCTCGTCGATGAACGTGGCTGGCTTTTCACAAAGGGCGGTGGTCATAATTGCCTTTCCCGTTTTTCTTTTAGTTTCTGCAAAATCTCGGTCTTGGCCGCCTGCGCAGTGCACCACTGGATCTTCTGACCGTCCACGCTCACCGTCGGGCCGTGATGGCATTGTTCGAAGCAAAACGACGCGTTGATGTCCACCCGGTCCTGGAGGTGTTCGGCTTCCACCTGATGCAACAGTTCGTGCAAAATGTTCTGCGAACCTTTCACGAAACAATTGGTGCCGGCACACACGTTGACCTTCATCTTCTCCCCCGCCGGGTCGCCGCCCAGGGCGATGGTTTCGCCGGCGGCGCGCCGACGGTTCTGGTAGTGCGTGTGCAGCAGGCGATGCGCGTTTTTGCCGCCGATTTCGCCCAGGTGCTTCTGGTAGCATTCCGTGACATAGTGATTTTCCTGCGACTTGTGCAGGTCGAGGTTCTTGTCCACATCGTAAAGCCCGCGCGTGCGGAGTTTGCGGATGTCGGGGTCGCGCGAAACCGGCTGGCCGGCGCCGCCGATGCAACCGCCGGGACAGGCCATCACCTCGACGAGGTCCAGGTCGCATTTGCCGCGCCGGGCCTTCTCTGCGAGCGTCCGGGCATTTTTCAGCCCATGCACGATGCCGAGTTTCAGGACGATGCCGTCCACCGGCACTTCAATAATACGCAACCCATTCTCGCCGCGGACGGCGGGAAAGTCCGGGTTCGACAACTTTTTACCGGTGATCTTCTCGGAAGCATAACGCAACACGGCTTCGCTCACGCCGCCGGAATTGCCGAAGATGACGCCGGCCCCGGTCTTGAAGCCCATGGGCATGTCGAACGATTCCGGCGGCAGCTTCGTGAACCGGAGGCCAGCTTCCTGGATCATCCGTGCCAGTTCCTGCGTCGTCAGCACGTGGTCCACGTCCGCGATGCCGTCCTTCGCAAATTCGGGTCGCTTGGCCTCAAATTTCTTGGCCGTGCAGGGCATGATGGACACCATCACGAGATTTTCTTTCTTCACGCCCAGCTCTTCCGGCAGCAGATCCTTGCACAACGCGCCGAGCATCTGCTGCGGCGATTTGCAGGTGGACAGGTTCGGCAACAACTCGGGGAAAAACTGCTCCGCAAATTTTACCCAGCCCGGGCAACAGCTCGTGAAGAGCGGCAGCTTTCCGCCCTTCGTTTTGCGATCCAGAAACTCATTCGCCTCTTCAATCACCGTGAGGTCGGCACTGAACGAGGTGTCGTAGACCCGGTCGAAACCGAGCCGTTTCAACGCCGCAACCATCTGGCCGCGCGTGGATTCCCCCGGCGGCAGGCCGAACAGTTCGCCGATGGCAACGCGCACCGCCGGGGCGATCTGGGCCACAACGATTTTGGCGGGATCATTCAACGCTTGCCAGACAACCTCGATTTCCGACCGCGGCGTGAGCGCGCCGGTCGGGCAGACGGCGGCGCACTGACCGCAGTTCACGCACTCGCCTTCGCCTAGGTTTTTCCCAAACGCCGGCAATACCGCCGCGTCGTGGCCGCGCCAGGCAAAGTCGATCGCCCCGATGCCTTGGATTTCCGAACAGAACCGCACGCAATCGCCACAAAGCACGCATTTATTCGGGTCACGCACCAGCGACAGGGACGAACGGTCCACCTCGGCCGGCTCGTGCACTGGTTTGAAACGGACCTTCTGGATGCCGAGCTTGCGGGCCACATCCTGCAGCTGGCAGGCGGCGCTCTTGCCGCAGGTCGTGCATTCGCGCTCGTGATTGGCGAGCAGCAGTTCGATGGCGATTTTCCGGATCTCGCGGATCTCTTCCGTCTGGGTCCGGATTTTCAACCCCGCCTCGGGTGGCGTGGAGCAGGCGCCCTGGATGCCGCGCCCGGCAATGTCCACCAGGCACAAACGGCACGCGCCGTAGATGCTCAGGTCGGAATGATAGCAGAACGTCGGGAGGTCAATATCGGCCTTGCGGATCAGTTCCAGCAGGTTCCGCTCGCCGTTGATCGGCACTTCCCGCCCGTCGATGCTCAAGGTTTTTACGGTAGCAACAGCGTTCATTGAATCTTTCAAGTTAAAATTTCAGGTTGAATTTTCACACCCCAACGACGGCCTCCAGCTTGCAGGCGTCGGCACAGGCGCCGCACACGATGCATTTGGCCTGGTCAATCACATGGGCTTTTTTTCGCTCGCCGGTGATGGCGCCGACGGGGCATTTCTTCGCGCAGGCGGTGCAGCCTTTGCATTTGATCGGGTCGATGCTCGGTTTCGCGAGCGCCTTGCACTGGCCGGTCGGACAATGCTTGTGGAATACATGTGCGTCGTATTCGTGACGGAAATAGCGCAGCGTGGAGAGCACCGGGTTCGGCGCGGTCTTGCCGAGCCCGCACAGCGAACCTTTTTGCACGGCCAGGGCGAGCTTCTCCAGCAGGGCCAGCGTTTCCCCGGTGGCGCGGCCTTCGATGATGTCATCGAGCATCGCGAGCATCTGGCGCGTGCCTTCGCGGCACAACACGCATTTGCCGCAGCTTTCACGCTGGGTGAAATCCATGAAGAACCGGGCGATGCTGACCATGCAGGTCTTCTCATTCATGGCCACGAGGCCGCCGGAACCAACCATGGCGCCGGCGCCGCGGAGCGAATCGTAATCCAGCGGCAGGTCGAGATGTTCCCGGGTCAGGCAACCACCCGAGGGCCCGCCAATCTGCACGGCCTTGAACCCGTCGGGTTTCACCTTGCCGCGCCGGTCGGTGATCCCGCCGCCGATGATGAGGACGACTTCGCGCAGCGTGGTGCCGAACGGCACTTCGATCAATCCGGTGTTGGCCACGTGGCCGGTAAGGGCGAAGGTCTTGGTGCCGGGCGAAGCCGGAGTGCCGAGCTGGCGAAACGTTTCCGCGCCCTGGTTGATGATGCGCACTACGTGGGCCAGCGTCTCGACGTTGTTGATGATGGTCGGCTTGCCCCACAAACCGCTTTGGGCCGGGAACGGCGGCTTGGGCCGCGGCATGCCGCGCTGGCCCTCGATGGACGCGATCATGGCCGTCTCCTCGCCGCAGACGAAGGCCCCGGCCCCTTCCATTACCTCGCAGTTCAGGGTCTGGCCCGACTCGAACACGTTGTTGCCGAGGAAGCCCAACTTTTGCGCGTCCGCCACCGCCCGGCGCATGCGTGCGACCGCAAAGGGATATTCCGTACGAACATAAATCAGCGTTTCATCGGCGCCGATGGCCCGGGCGGCAATCATCAAACCTTCGAGCACGCTGTGCGGATTGCCTTCCATCACGCTGCGGTTCATGAACGCGCCGGGATCGCCTTCGTCGGCATTGCAAATGACGTATTTCTTCGTGCTCCTCTGCATCCGGGCGGCCTCCCATTTGCGGCCGGTGGGAAACCCGCCGCCGCCGCGACCACGCAAGCCGGACTTGGTGACCTCCTGCACGATCTGCTCCGGCGCCATTTTCAGGAACGCCTTCTTCGCCGCCGCGTAACCGCCGTGGTGGATGTATTCGTGGATGTCCTCCGGATCAATCGTGCCGCATTCCTTCAGAACAAACCGCTGCTGACGCTGATAAAACGGGATGTCATTGATGCCCCGGCAATGTTTCCTGGTTGTCGGATCCACGTAAAGCAGCCGGTCCACGACCTGGCCGCCAACCAGGGTTTGGGTGACGATTTCGGCGACGTCCTCGACCCTGACTTTGTTGTAAAGAATTTCGTCCGGCAAGATTGTGACGAGCGGTCCCATCTGGCAGAAACCCTGGCAACCGCTCTGGTTGAGCCGCAAATCGTGCGTTGCCTCAGGCTTGAATTCCGTGGTGACACTGATGCCGGCGGCCTTGATTTGATCGGCAAAAGCCTGGACGACTTTGTAGGCGCCGTTCGCCACGCAGCCGGTGCCGGCACAAACCACCACGCGGCGCATGGGTTTCGGGCCGTTCCCGGCCGCTGGATCCATGATGTGCAAGGGATGTGTATTCATTGTGTTTGCTCCCGGGCGATGATGTCCTCAACCAGTTTCACGCCGCTTTCCGGCGTCATTTGTCCGTGGACCTGGTCATCAACCACCACGACCGGGGCCAGTCCGCAGGCGCCCAGGCAGGCGACGGTCTCCACGGTGAACAGCATGTCCGGCGTGGTCTTGCGTTTTTCATCGAGGCCGAGACGTTTGCGGATGGCCTCCAGGATCGGCACGGAATCCTTCACATGGCAGGCCGTGCCGTCGCACAATCGCACGAGGTGCTTGCCCTTGGGCTCAATCGCAAAGTGCGAATAGAACGTCGCTACGCCAAAAACGCGCGCCGGCGAAACGTCGAGCGCCGTCGCAACGTAGGTCAATACCTCCTTGGGCAGATACCGGTACTCCTCTTGCACGGCCTGGAGAATCGGCACCAACCGCGAGGGTTTTCGCCCGTGTTTGTCCAGGATTGTGAAAATTTTCACAAACTTTCGCCCATGACGGTCGGGCTGGGGTTTAATACGCATTGAGTTTTTCCTTGTTTGGATGGTTAACGGGAAAGGGTCGCAGCGGCCGCGGCACCTGATTTCCGGCCCGGCCTGGGGTCATCCGCCTGAAGCGATTTGAAGAGCTTCTGGGAAAGCGACGCCAGGGAACAATAAAGGTCCTCGTTGTGGACGATGACCGGTCCGGGGACGCGCAGGCGCACCGGGGCAAAATTCCAGATGGCGCGAATGCCGCCGGCCACCATCAAATCCGCAACCGTCTGGGCTTCCGCCGCCGGTACGGTGATGATGCCGATCAAAATGTGCATCCGGCGGGCCAGCTCCGCCAATTTGCCGAGCGGCAACACGTGCTTGCCATGGATGCGGGCGCCAATCTTGGACGGATCCAGATCAAAGGCCGCCACGATTTTCAATCCACACTGCTCGAACTTGCGATATCCCAGCAGCGCCGACCCCATGCTGCCCGCTCCCGCCAGAAAGGCGTCGTTCACGTTCTTCCAGCCGAGGAATTGCTCCAGCCCTTCAATGATTCCGGTCAGGACATAACCGATGCGCGGCCGGCCCACCACGCCCACCGATTCCAAATCCTTGCGGACCTGCGTGGGATCCAAATCCAGGTCCAGCCCGATATCCGTGCAGGAAACCGTTTCCCGCCCGGCCGCCTGCAGCTCCTTCAAAAACCGATGATACAGCGGCAGCCGCTTCAAGGTCGGCTCCGAAACCGTCCGCGCGGCCACCCCGCCCGCCTGCCCGCCTGGTTTTTGAGTGTTCATATCGTGAACTTTATATCAATAAACTTTTCTCTATTTAACCTCATGGTGGCGGCAAGTCAACGGCGGTTTGACGGGGAACGGCAAGTATTAGCCGCCGGCGATAAAGAAATTAGCAACCGGATAAAAAGCGACCGAATCCCTGATTTCATTGCATATGTTTATAATCCGGACCTGCCGCAGGCTTCTGTGCTGATGCCCGGACGGGTGGATTTGCTTGGTCTCATGTCGTTCTGTTCGTATCGTTATCTTCATACCGATATGGCTATTCCCAAGCGGCGGCGCAACCGGGCGAAGGTTAAAACGGCTCCGGCGGATCTGGCGGGAAAACTCTTTCCTCTCGCCGAAGGCGACCGGCAAGCCAGCCTGTCCTGTGTCAAACGCCTGCCGTCGTACTTGCAATTGTTGCGGGTGCTACAGGCCGAGGGGCACGAATACGTGTCCGGCACGGTGCTGGCCGGCGTACACAACCTGGAGCCGGTCATCGTGCGGAAAGACCTGGCCTTCACCGGCATCACCGGCACGCCGAGAATCGGTTTCCGGGTCACCGAGTCCATCGCCGCCATTGAGCGGTTTTTGGGTTGGGACAGCCAGACCCAGGCCGTCCTGGTCGGCGTTGGTAATCTCGGAAGCGCCCTGCTGGGATATCATGGTTTTGGAAATTTTGGGGTGCGGATTGTCGGCGCATTCGATGATGATCCGCGAAAGATTGGGAAGTGGGTTCATGGGCGCAAGGTGCAGGCCAATGAACAGCTGACCCGTTTCGTCCAACGCGGTGAAATCCGGCTGGGCGTCTTGACCGTTCCGGCGGCGGTCGCCCAGGAAACCACCGGGCTCATGCTGCGCGCCGGCATCCGGGGAATCTGGAATTTTACCCCCGTAAAATTACAGGTGCCCGATTCAGTGGTGACGCAGAAGGAAGACCTTGCGGAAGGGTTGGCCGTGCTTTCCCATCGCCTGCACCACTTGTTGCAACGGCCGTATCCCATCCAACCATGGGTGAAATGATGGAACAAGCCTTCGGTCTGGCCCGGCGTCCCCGGGGCGCCTTCTATCTCAATAATAAACTCAGCGGCGTTAAAAAAGGGCCTGGAAACGGACGATAAACCCAAGTGGCCACGCAATCCTCCGGGCACAGTTCAAGCAGCTTCCCCCGCCATTAGGCAGATTCACCCCTCAAAACCGACCATACGTCCCTTTTTTGTACCACTGGTGCACGTTTCTGTTAAACTGCAAACAGAGAGTGGTAAACAGTTGGACGGTACGGGCCTGGGTGTGAATATCAGAAGTTAAACCGGCGACATTTATGAATATGCCAACGACTGAACAGCTGGAACTGCAGAGGACCTTGGACCAATGGCAGAATCGACAACGGGTTCATGGCAACGTCTTCCTGTTCCTGTGCCTTGCCTCCTTGATATCCTTTGTCCTCTTTTGCCTGGATCCCTGCCAAGGCACAACGTGGCTGTTGTTAATTTCCCTGACGCTGATGGTGTCCGGCGGCGCTTCAATGTTCCGTGCGGCGCATGCCGTGGTTCAACATAAACAGTTGCTGCAATTCACTGTCACCGTAAAACGCCTGCCGGATTCCCGCGTGTTGCCAGCCGCGGCGTTCTATGGAAATAGCACCTGGCCAGGCGTTTCTTTTGGTCGGGGAGAACCATGGATCCAAAATTAACCCGCGCCCGCGCGGTCATGAAGCCATACCGGCTTGAACGCTCGCCGGAGTTCTTCATCGCTGACGCGACGATGTCTGGTGAAGTTTTGCGCATAGCCGAGTCGTAATAATCGCGTGGTTGCTTGTGCGGTTGGTCTCACCACCTGCCAGCGAAAATCTTCTGATCGTGCACGAAATAAGTTTCTACCCCTCACCGGACGCGAATCGCCCCTGAAATACTGCTCATCCAGCCAGCGTGATGCCCGGTCGCATCCGGCGATCCCGGGTTCAGGGCCGGGCGCAATATTTTTTGAACTGCTTTCAAACCGGCGCGAGTGCTGTCAAAACTTTCATGGGACAGCAATGGGATTGACCCGGGTTCGGCGTCCAAAATGGATTTTGAGCGGCTGCAAAATGATCCGTAAAAATAATTCAAGCAATTGAAATGGATGCCGATGACAGGAAGCGTGGGTAGGCAATCTTGAACGAATCATTCGCTGCGATGCAAAAATCATCATCAGTGTCTGCGTTGTCTTGAGGACTGAGGGCATTGAAGCTGTGCCACCGGTTGGCCAGCTGGAGCAAAAAGCCGGTTTATCCATACGAACAAATTGCACCGATCATCGAACCGACAGAATTCCCTGACATTTATGAAAATCATCAACACGATTGCCCTCACGGGCCTGGCACTCTCATTAACCTCTTGTGCGACTCCGCCGCCCCCACAGGTGTTTCACAATACCGACAACCACGCGCTGATCATTGAGTCTTTGGATAGCGCGACCTGCCAGTTGGTCCAACCCGTACCTTCCGGCGCGGAGAACATCGACGCGGTTTTGGCGAAAGCCATGGCGATGCCTCAGCATGACGCGGCCGTGGTAATTCTTGAAAACTATACCGAACCCAAATTCGGCGCCGAGTTTCGTGACCGGGGAACGGCGTGGTTCGTTGGATTGCGAAATCTGGGGTATCAACACATTATCTTCCTCCAAGGCAAAGGCGTCACCGACCCCGAAGGGCTGATAACGCTGGTGGAATACGAATAAGCGAAAATTTTATCCGACGGGATGCAGGGCCTGCATGGCTTTCCATGCAGGCCCTTTTTGTCGTGAAAAGGCATTAATGACAGGAACAAACTCCGTTTTTTTGATCGCAGACGAATAGTTCACCAGCCGTTGAAGTTCCCCTCAAGTGCATTCCTTTCCCTCCGATAAGAAAGGCGTCGTAAGAGACAGGCGGTCAGCAGCCAGGAAGGGCTGACAGGGTCAAACCAATGGTGAGCCACCCTGGAAATGGTTCACCCGCGGCAAGGACGTCGCGCAAAAATAAATGCCCCTCACGGGGCGACTCACGGAAAGAGTTATATGGTCATCAATACAAACCTATCGGCCCAGAGCAGTGCCAATCTGCTCATGCAATCCTCCACCCAGCTCAGCAAATCCCTCGCTCGCTTGTCTTCCGGTTCGAAGATCACTTCACCGTCGGACGACAGCGCAGGCCTGGCTGTGTCAATGAACCTCGTCGCCCAAATGGGGCGGAATACCGCAGCCTCCAACAACGTCGGCAACGCCGTCTCGCTCAACCAGACGCAGGATGGTTATCTCCAACAGGTGGCCAACGCGCTGGACCGCATGAGCGAACTGGCAATTCAAGCCCAGGACGTGACCAAATCGGACAGCGATCGCGGTCTGTATCAACAGGAATTCAACACATTGTCCAATTACATCGGCAATGTGGCCACCAAGGATTTCAACGGGGTCAGCCTGTTCAACGGAGCCAACCTGGCGGTAACGATCGACAGCGACGCCAACACCTTCGTGATGAAGGGAGTTGACCTCGGGGTTACCACCGCGGGATTGACAGTTGACACGATCGCAACGACTGCCGCTGCCATCACAGCGTTGACGGACGTGAAGTCCGCCATTGCCGCCCTGGCCGGTAACCGCGCCAACATCGGCGCCAACATCGAAACACTGGCCGACTATAACGCCCAGCTTTCGACGCTGAACAACAACCTCTCCGCCGCGAACAGCCAGATCATGGATGTGGACGTGGCGCAGGAGAGCACCAACTACGCGAAGTACAACATCCTGGTCCAGAGCGGCACGGCCATGTTGGCCCAGGCCAACGCGATGCCGCAGACGGTCCTGAAACTCCTTGCTTAGAAATAGGCTTGGGCAGGTGGGCACGCCCGGCCGGCCGGTGCCGGCCGGGCAAACGCCCCCGAAAAAAAATAATTTTATCAATCCAGCAGAATGAAGGAGCCGGTCATGAGACCACGCCGAAACCAACCAGAAACCACCCCGCACGGCAGAGTCCGTTGCACCCCCGCCGAACGTCTAGCGACCACGTTCATCAGCGGAAGGCGCACGACCGGATTCATCTCCGCTCTGCCGGCGGGGGTTCTGGCCCGGCTCCTGGCCCGAAAAAGCCGCCTTATGTGCCTGAAAGTCAATGCTTTGACAGGCCAAGGGACGTTTAATCGGCCCATAGTTCGGCTAATTTCCCAGCTCAAGTATCGGTCTTAGCAGCCGATAGCAAGTTGGTGAAAACTGGTGCTGGCGACCATTAACGGCCAGAAGGGAATAACCGGGTGGACGCCCCAAAAAAAGGTCCACCTCGCGGCAGGGATGCCGTGTAATAAAAAAACCTCCGTAAGGAGGTGACTCATGGAAGGAGTCAGTTATGGTCATTAATACAAACATATCAGCACAAACCACTGCACAGTTGCTCGGACAATCCAGCTCCAAGTTGAGCGCGTCACTCGCACGTCTGTCTTCCGGTTCGAAGATCACTTCGCCGGCAGATGACAGCGCGGGTCTGGCCGTGTCAATGAACCTGGTTGCCCAAATGGGACGGAATACCGCTGCCGTGAATAACGTCGGCAACGCCATCTCGTTCAACCAGACGCAGGACGGTTACCTCGGTCAGGTAAACAATGCGCTTGGCCGTATGAGCGAACTGTCGGTGCAAGCCCAGGACGTGACCAAGTCGGACAGCGACCGCACCCTGTATCAGCAGGAGTTCAACACGTTGGCCAACTACGTGAATAACGTGGCCACGAAGGACTTCAACGGGGTCAGCCTGTTCGCGGGTAAGGACCTCGCGGTGACGATTGACAGCGATGCCAATACGTTCACTAACAAGGGCGTGGACCTCACCGCCACTGTGTATAGCAAGCTGGCCACGGATTCCATCGGCACCACCGGTGGCGCCGTGACCGCGTTGTCGGATGTCAAAGCAGCCATCTCGCAATTGGCGTCCAATCGCGCTGCGATTGGTGCGAATATCGAGACGTTGACCGACTACAGCAACCAGCTCGCAACGTTGAATAACAACCTGTCAGCAGCTAACAGCCAGATCATGGATGTGGATGTTGCCCAGGAAAGTACCAACTATGCCAAGCAAAACATCCTCGTCCAGACCGGTACGGCGATGTTGGCCCAGGCGAATGCCCTTCCTCAGATCGCGCTGAAATTACTCGCGTAATCAGCCGGTTTGATGAATCGCTAACACCTCGGACGGCGCGCGTGCGCCGTCCGAGCTTTCGGCTTGGACGAGCGGTCGGAACGGTCAAAAAAAACACCCGGTCAGGGTGACCGGAACGGAAAAATAAATTTTATGTCCAGCGTAACATCAACCAGCAGCTCGAGCCTGGGTTCGTTCCTGAACTCCACGGCCTTGACCGCGATCGGCGGTTCATCGACCAGTTCCGGCAACTCCTCCCTGGCCATTTCCGGGCTGGCGTCAGGCATGAACTGGCAGAACGTGGTCTTGCAGCTGGCCGCCGCCGAGCGGATCGCCGAAACACCGTGGAATACCCAGCAGACCGCCCTCGCCGCCAAGAACACTGCGTTCACCAGTGTCCAGGATTATCTGGCGACCTTGCAGGCAGACGTGAAGGCCTTGCAGGATCCTGTGTTTTACCAAAGCGCGGCGGCTCAAACCTCCGATGCCACGATCGCCACCGCCAGCACCCAACCGGGCGCTGCTTTGGGCAGCTTCACTTTTAAAGTTTCTCAAATGGCGACCGCCGCCCAAATCAACGGCGCGGGCAACGCCGGCAAAGTCCTGGCTCCGGGAGGAAATTTGAACGCGGTAACCGTCGGAACCGCGGGCTTCGGCACGCCGGTCACGGCCGGCACCTTTACCATTAACGGCACCCAGATCGATATCGCCACCTCAGACACGCTGCAGCAGGTGTTTGCCAACATCTTGTCGACCACCACCGCGGCCGGAAACCCGGTCACCGCCAGCTATGACTCCGGCGCCGACACCATCAGCCTTTCCAGCAGCAATGACATCGTGCTGGGCAGCGCGACCGACACGAGCAATTTTCTGCAGGTGGCCCAGATGTTTAATAACAATGAGGCGTTGGACACTGGCACCGGAATCCACTCGATCACCAGCAGCCTGGCTTTGGGCCACATCCAACAGACCACCAGCCTGGCAAATACAAATTTGCAGACACAGATCTTCGATGACGGCACCGGTCACGGGGCATTCACCGTCAATGGGGTGACCATCAATTACAACGCGACCAGCGACAATATTCAGAACGTACTCGACCGCATCACCAATTCTGCCGCCGGCGTCACCGCCAGCTACGATGCTCTGAACAACCGCTTTCTGTTGACCGACAAGAACACCGGCGACATGGGGATTGTGATGCAGGATGTGGTCGGCAAGGGCAATTTTCTGGCGGCGACGGGCCTTGCCAGCGGCACCCTGCAACACGGCAAGAACCTGCTGTATACCATCAACGACGGCCCCCAGCTGGTCAGCCAGTCCAATACCATCGCCCCGGTGAGCTCCGGCATCACCGGACTTTCGGTCAACATCTTAAAGCCAGACACCGCGACCGTGTCGATTAGCGGGGACACCAGCAAAATCAGCACGGCGATCCAGCAATTCATTACCGATTACAATGCCGCGCAAACCGCCATCGGCGCCGAGCAGATCGTCACCACCGGTTCCGACGGCAAAGTCAGCCCCGGCACGTTGACCGGCGATCAGATCGCCAGTAATATTGCCTCGCAATTGCGTTCCACGGCCTTTTCCTCCCTGCCGGGGCTATCAGGTGCGATCAAAATGTTGTCGGATCTGGGCATCCAGACCAACGGCCAGGACAACACCCTCAAGTTGACGGACACCGCGGCCCTGACCAGTGCCCTGAGCAATAATCTCAGCGGCGTCAAATCGTTCTTCTCGGATGCCACCAACGGCTGGGCGACCCAGATGAACACTTTCCTGGACAATACCATTGGCGACAACGGGACCCTGGTCAATCACCAGGCCACCTTGACCGCGCAGTCCAATAATATCACCACCCAAATCGCCAATCTGGAAAAGAAAATCACATCGGATTCCGCCCATTGGACCGCCGAATTCCAGGCGATGGAGCTGGCCCAGTCCCAAATCAACCAACAGCTGTCGTATTTGTCTCAGCAGATATCGAGCACGAAAGCCGCCTAAAGGACTGATGCACCCGGCCACTTCACCAACCAAAGTAAGATCTTTTGAATCCGCCAAACGGTGGCTGACAAACGCCGGCCTCGCGACCCTGTGGCTGGTGGCCTGCGCCACCCTGTCGGTTCACGCGCAAACACCCCGACAAACGGGAGAACTGCAAATCGTGAATCGGGGAAAAGCCGACCTGATTGTCGCACCCGCCCAACCCCCCCGGCCAATGCGGCCACTGGAAATCGCTAAATTGGAACAAGCCTCGGCCGGCGCCATTCAGGCCCCCCTCCCGCGGCCACTGGAACAACCTCCCGTTGCGAAACAGGGCCAGACCGGGATGGTGGGCGTTCCGGCGCGGCCCGCGGGACCGACGCAATCGAATAAAATGAAAACGCCCCCGGTGTTCCTTGCGTACGACCAGACGGACAATACGTTCAAAATGGCGAAAGATTTGCCGGTGGACTTGAGGCGGGTGGCCGTGCTCCCGCTGGCTTGGGAAGGATCCTCGACCGATTTGTCATCGGGCGGCGAAACGCTGGGGCCCATATGGCTGTCTGAATTGATCAAAACGAAAAAATTCGAGGCGGTCTCCGTCAGCCCGCAAGGCCTTCGGAGCCTGACCGGCCGGTTAAGCTGGACCGGCGCGGAAACCCTGTCGGCGGATTTTTTTGATTCCCTGCAACGCGTGTATGGCTGCAACGCCGTCTTGTTCTGTCAATTGACCACGTTCCGCGCCTATGCCCCGCTGGCAATTGGCTGGCGAATGAAACTGGTGGATGCGCAAACGGGACGGATTATTTGGGCTGTCGACAAAGTGTTTGATGCCGAAGAGCGGACGGAACTCAACCGGGCCAGCCAGTATCACATGGCCTGGCCATGGGGCCCCCATGACCCCTCAATCGACTGGCAGGTAAAAAATTCCCCCCGGCAATTCGGCCAGTATACTATTGTTCAGGCCCTGTCCACACTGCCGAATAGGAAAGAAATGACTAAAGTTTCCCTCCCAGCTACCGATGTGCCAAGTAGGCGGCAGACAGAATAAAAACTGTCGACCCCAAAAAAAACATATGGAAATTGAGTTCAATCCAAGCCGAGTTCCCCAGCCGGGATCCAGCCAGCCCGTCGCCCGGCGGGATGCCACCCCGGCGGCGGCGGATGCCGTGTCGTTCTCAACCTCCGATTCACTGAGAAGCCAGTTGAGCAAAATTTCCACCGTCCGGCCGGAACAGGTGGCCCGGGCCAAAGCCCTGGTCGCTGACATACAATATCCGCCGGATTATGTGCTGGATCGAATCGCGACCCTTTTGGCGATTCATACCAAAGCCAATCCTCCGTCCAGTTCAACCGGTCGGTCCAGCTAGTTGCACCGACAAAAATTGTTTTCGCTGAAGCATACCCTATGCAAACCGCCAATCCCTGGAAATCATACCGTCAAATCACCACGATGACCGCACCGCCGGGACAAATCATCCTGATGCTATACGAAGGCGCACTGCGCTCGCTCGAACGCTCGCTGCCCGGCTTTTCCCTCGCCGATCCGGCGGAGGCAAACATGACGATCCATAACAACCTGCAACGCGCGCAGGAAATCATTCACGAGTTGGATTGCGCGCTGAACATGGAACAAGGCGGGGAATTTGCCAGCACCTTGCGCCGACTCTATGATTACTTCGACCGGCGCATCCGGGAAAGCAACCTCCAGAAGAAACGGGCCGGCGTCGAGGAAGTCATCATTCATCTTACTGTGCTGCGGGATGCGTGGGCCACGATGCTCCAGAACCAAAATCCGCCGCCGATTGCCGGGTCCGTCGCACCCGCAGCCTACGCCACCGCCTGAAACCCGAATTCATGAACCCCGAACGCGATCTCACTGAAGCCTATCAGGAGTGGCGTCGCCTGGCGGAAGCTGAAGGCGAGGCCATTGGCGCGGGCAATTGGGGCCTGATCTCCGCCTGCCAAAAGGCGCTGCAAAACCTGCAGGAAAAAATCTCACGGCTTTCGCCGGCGGTCCGGGAGGAGTGGTCGAAATCGGGAGACAATCTTGCCGCCAAGGATGGGGCGCTAAAAGCCACGCTCCAGGAACTGATCCATCTTGAACAACGCAACCAAACCCTGCTCGCGGCCATCCAGGAAGCGACACGGATAAAGCTTGAGCAACTTGGACAGGCGGGCCGCAACCTGAAGCAGCTGCAACGTTCCTATGGTTTGGAGCGCCCGGCAGCCTGGACTTCATTTTCGTGACCGGCATGACCGAAAGAATCTGGCATGAACACTTTGGATACCACTACTTCTCCGGTGGATCCCATCCTGGTGGTGGATGACGAGAAAACGGTTCTCACCACCCTGCAACAAACCTTGCGGCGTTGTCATTACAACACCGTCAGCGCTTCCGACCCCCTCGTAGCGCTGGAGCAACTCAAAAAACAGGCATTCTCGGTCATCATCTCCGACCAGGTCATGCCCGAAATGTCCGGCCTCGAACTCCTGGCCCGGGCCCGCCAGATCCAGCCTTCTGCCACGCGCATCCTGATCACGGCCGTGGTCAATCTGGGCACGGTCATTGATGCGATCAATAAGGGGGAGATTTTCCGGTTCATCGTCAAGCCCTGGTTGCACGAGGAATTCCTCGCCACGATCAAAAACGGCGTTCAACGCTACGAACTGATTTGTCAGAATGACCATCTGCAGACCGCCACGCAGGCGATGAACGAACAGCTGGTCGAGCTGAACCGTTCCCTCGAACAGCAGGTCCAGCTGGTCGCGCAGCAGAACCGGCAATTGGCGGAGGTAAACACCGCGCTGGAACGCAACTTTGTCCGCTCCATGGAACTCTGCGTTCACACCATGCAAACGTTTTACCCGTCACTGGGAAACCAGGCGCGACGGGTGGGTCAGCTGTGCAAATCCATCGCCCAGGTGCTCCAGTTGAGCGACGAGGACCGGCGAGTGCTTGAAAGCAGCGCCCTGCTGCACGACATCGGCCTGGTGGGCGTGCCACGCCAGATCATCCGCCGCTGGCAGGAAGATCCGCGTTCACTGGATCAGGCCGAAAAGGCGCTCATCGAACAACATCCCATTCTCGGTCAGGAACTGGCTGCGTTCGGCAGCGACCTGAAAAAAGTCGGCGAAATCATTCGCGCCCATCACGAACATTTCGACGGCAGCGGTTACCCCGATCAGCTCGTCGGTGAAAACATCCCCTGGCTGGCCCGGCTGCTGGCGGTGGCCGTGGCCTATGCTTCCTGCCGGCTGATCGATGCCGATGCGAGCGAAAAGGTGAAAATGGACTCCGGCGCGGCCTTTGATCCCGAAGCCGTGCGCGTTTTTCTGCGGGCGCAGTTCATGGCCATTGTCCCGCGCAAGGAACGGCAGGTAGACCTGGCCGAACTGCGTCCGGGCATGGTTTTGGCCCAGGGCATTTACACCCACAGCGGCCTCTTGCTCGTGCCGGAGGGCCAGCGACTGAACGCCACATTCATCGAAAAAGTGCTAAACCACAACCGGATTCAGCCGATTAAACAGTCGTTGGTGGTGTATGGCTGATCGCATCCGGTTGGGGTGGCGCATGAATGATTTGTCTGGTCTGAAAACTTTACCAGGAGAGGAATATGCCTGTCGCTGGTGGGAAAACCTCTTCAATGCTTCCGATGAGGCTCAGATAGTCTGCCGTCTGGACGGAATCGCGCTGCATATCAACCGAAAGGCGGCACGGCAGTTCAAAATCAAGCCGGATTTGAATGCGGGCGCGTTTTCCATTTTCAAGATTCTTTCTCCCCCCGCGGACCGGAAACTGGGGCGGATTTTGGAACTCCGCTTGTCCCATCCGGAAAAGCTTCAATCGGTCATGGTGCTTCAGGACGGCTCCCCACATTCGTTGATGGATCTGGAGATCGTCTCATTGGATGGGGACGTCAGCCTGGTGACGTTCAAGGACTCCGGCCACCGCCTGCGCCTTGAATCTCATATCCAGCGACTCATTACCGCCATCGATGCCACGCCGGATGTCTTCTTGGTCACCGACGCCGATTTGCGGATCACGTTCGTCAACCCTGCGTTTCAATCCATCACCGGTTATGGCCTGGAGGAGGTCCTCGGACGAGCGGACGATTTTTTACGCGCCCCGTTTGAACAGGAAAAAGTAGCTGCTTATCGCGAACTGGTGAGCCAGGGGCGGGAATGGATCGGGGAATTTGTCAACGTGCGCCGCAATGGCGAAACCTATCACGTCGAATCCACCATCTCCCCCATTTCCGACATGGCCGGGAGCTTCATGGGTTATGTCGTCTGCGAACGCGACATCACCGTCCGCAAGCATCTGCAGGACGCGTTGCGGATCGAACGCGATTTTGTCCAGAGCATTTTGCAATCCCTGGACGGTGCGATTTACAGTCTCGACTATGAGTTTCGCCTTACCCACATCAACGACGGATGGCGTCACCTGCCGGCCGAGCATGGCGGCATTCGCTTGAACGGCGCGCCGGAAATCGGCCACGCCTTGCTGGACTACGTGCCGGATCCCGCGCGTCAGGCCGAACTCCGTTCCCTGTTCCAGGAAGTCATCAACAGCGGCAAGGCGCGGGACAACCACTTTCACGTCCCGGACGGACGACATTGGCTGGTGAAGATATCACCCTGGATAAACGGGGCACAGGTGCGCGGGTTGATTTGCAGCGTCACGGACCAATCCCAGCATCACGAACTCCAAAACCAGCTTTTCCAGGCGCAAAAAATGGAGATCATCGGAACGCTCGCCGCCGGCGTCGCGCATGATTTCAACAACCTGCTCCAGGTGATCCGCGGCCATACCAGTCTCGTGCTCATGCAGGCGACGGCTGATTCGCCCCTGCGCCGGGGATTGGAAAAGGTGGACATGGCGGCGGCGCGCGCCGCTGAAATCACGCAGCAACTTCTTTCCTTCAGCCGGGTCTCGGAAGAAAAGCGGGTGGTGCTGGACTTGAACAAGGTCATCAAGGAAGCCAATCACCTGGGCCGCCGGACACTGCGCAACAATGTGACGGTTGAACTCCATCCGGCCCCCAAGCCGATCCACGTGAAGATGGACCCCACCAAAGCCAGCCAGGCTCTCCTCAATTTGTGCGTGAATGCCCAGGACGCCATGCCGAAGGGCGGCCGCCTGACCCTGACCAATTCGATGGTGACACTTTCCGCCGACCTGCTTGCCCGACACAGCCTGCCGCCTGGCTGCGTGTATGCCCGTTGCAGCGTGGCCGACACCGGTTGCGGCATTCCGGCCGACGTGTTGCCCCGGATTTTCGAGGCGTTTTACACGACCAAGGAAAAGGGCAAGGGCACGGGACTGGGATTGCCCATCGTGCAACGGGTCGCGGAAGAAGCCGGCGGGTTTATCGAGGTCGAAAGTGTTCTGAACCAGGGCACGACTTTTCATCTTTATCTGCCCATTGCGCAGGAGCAGCCTGCGCCGGTGGCCAAGTCGGCGCCTGTGCCGCTGGCGCATGGCAAAGGCCGTGTGCTGGTGGTGGACGACGTGGACCTCTTGCGGGATTTCACCCAGAAGTTTTTGCAAATGACCGGTTTGAATGTTCTCGTTGCCAGCAGCGGACAACAGGCGATCAAGGTGTTGGAGGAATCCGCCGAACCGGTGGACCTGGTGTTCACCGATTACAGCATGCCCGGCATGAATGGGCTGGAATTAATCGAGGCCATCGAGAAACGCTGGCCAAAAACGAAATTTATCCTCGCCTCCGGCTTCCTGAACGACGCGACTTATGCCCTCATCGAGGAATTGGATGTCAGCATCCTGGGCAAGCCCTATGACATGTACGACGCGTCAAAAATCGTCATGGAAAAGCTCGCGGACAAAAAGAGCGATGCCGCGCTCGCCGATGAGGTCAGCTTTTGATTTGAATCCTTGATCACACCCCGGCCGAACCGGCCCGGGACACTTCGGTCAAGGCCGCCTCCAACATCCGGACAGCGCCGGGCAACGTGCGCGACAGTTTGTCCGCGTGCTCGTTCAACCGTCCAATCGTCTTGTGCGCCTTCACCGTGAGCAATTTGCGATACCAGTCGATGAACGCGCGGCTCGCGGCGGCCTCCCCCTGCCCTTCCGGCGCATGCGTGGTCGGCAATTCGACCGCCTCGCACAAGATCAACGCAGCGAGCACGGTGGGTTGGGGCGCCTGGTTCCAGACCCGTTCCCACAACTCCAACGCTCCCGCGGTGTCCTCGCTTAACATCAACGTTTCGGCGCGTTGCGCGAGGACCAGAGGATCTTCCGACACGTGCCGCATCGCTTCGCCGGTCCAGTCGCGCGCGAATTCCAAAAATTCCGCCCGGCTCAGGGCGATTTGTCCACCGAGCCGCCACGCGCCAAGGTGCCGGGCATTCGCGGTGACGACCTCGTTCAACTGCTGCAAGGCGTCCACCGGACGATTTTGTCCCGCCAGAAATCCGGCATAATCAAGTCGCAGGGCATCGCCATGGCCGGTTTCCTTCAGGCCGTCCTGAAACGCCTTCTCCGCGGCGGCGACATCGCCCAGTTTGACGAGGCACAGAGCCAGGCAATGGTGCGGCGCAGCCGTGTTGATTTCCTTGCTGATGGGGGCGAGGCTGCGTTGGCCGTGTTTCGCCAGGCACTGACGCATCTGATCGGCAGCTTCACTGAACTGCCTCAGTTCAAGATGCGACAGGCCAAGCGAGAAATGCAATGAGGCCGTCAACCCGCGATTCATTCCGGCCAGCGGCGAGGTGAGCGTGCGCACCACTTCGTCAAACCGCTTCGCCGCCGTCAGCCGCGCACATAATTGCATCAGCAATGTTTCGCGCAATTCGGGGACGATTTCCGCGGCGGGTTTCGACGCCAGAACGGTGAACGCTTCCCGGTAACGTTCGAGGGCTTCGGCTTCACGCCCGGACCGGGCCAGCTCCAGGCCGAGGTTCATCAGTAAATGCGGCTCGTCCGGCAATTCCTTGATGGCGCGTTCCAGCAACTGCAGATTGCGTTCCACCTTGTTCCGGTCGCGCGTCAGTTCGGCCGTGTAGCCATAATGGATGAGCGTTGCGTCGCCAATGCGATTTGCCAATCCCCATTCGGCGCGGCGGACTTCGATGCTGCTGAAGACCTGCTCATGAACGCGCCCGACGTAGAACAGCCCCGGCGCGTTGCGATATAATCGCGGCACATAAGAGCAACCCTCCGCTTCGCGACCTACATCCACGATCGGCAGACGCCAGGCCATCACGGCCGGATCGTTCATTGCCAGGTTCAATTTTTCACGGCCTTCAGCGGACAATTCCTCGTCGGCATCCAGCATGAGCACCCAATCGCCGGTGGCGTGCTCCAATGCCGCATTGCGCGCCGCGCTGAAATCGTCGCACCAAGCAAAAGCATAAATTTCCGCCCCGTGTTCCTTCGCAATTTCCACCGTGCGATCGGTTGACCCGGTGTCCACCACCACTATTTGCGATGCCAGATCGCCGACAGATTTCAGGCATCGGCCGAGGAATCTCTCCTCGTTTTTGACGATCAGGCAAACGGATAAGCGCGGCAAGGATGGCGGACGGCGGATGGCGGAGAGTTGCAGCCACTCCGGTTCAGCGCCGCCTTTGAGGCGCTGGTTCAGAAACTTTTTCGCCGGTTTCCAACCCGGCGCGAAGCTGCGGGCACGTTCGGCACAGAGTTTGGCCACCGGACCGGCACCGATGGTTTGGGCGATTTCCGCCAGCAACAAGCAGGCCTCCGGATGGAATGGCCTCACGGCCAGGGCCTGCATCACCGACGTCCATGCGGCAGGGAATTTTTTCTGGCGAATCAAGTCCCGCGCTTCGCCGAGGTGGCCAACCCGGGCACAGGGCGGCAGGGTAATCTTTATTTTTAGGACCGGCGCGGCTTCCGGGTGCGGCGATGACTTGAGGTTTGGTGTTCCGCCTGAAGGCGGGACACCGGCCCCGGCACTGGCGAGTTCGCGAATGCGCCCGGCAGCAATCGCGGCGGCATTTTGCCAGGAATAAAATTGTTTGGCATATTGGGCGGCGAGCTGACCGCGCCGGCGCGCTTCCGGGGGATTCGTAAAAGCCTCGCGCATGGAGCGGCTGAGCGAGGGCATGTCCGGTTCCAGCAACCAGCCGGCGCCGGCGAGTTTCAGGCCGCTGATTTCATGTCCGAATACGCGCCGTTCGGCGGGGATGCGCCAGGCAAAATCGTCATGGACGAAATCGTCCATCGCGCCTCCAGCGGTGACGATCACCGGCAGGCTGCAGGCCATTGCCTCCAGGGCCGGCAGACCGAAACCTTCGCCGCGATAGGGCAGCACAAGACAATCGCACGCCGTGTACAGGCCAGGCAGCGCATCCGGCGGCAGTTCCTCGTTGAGATAAAGGATTTCCGGCGCATCCGGGTGCGACTGGGCGGCACGGATTTGCGATTCAAACGTTTGCCCGGCATAAATGGTCTTGCCGCCAAAATCCTTGATGACGAGACAGACGTCGTCCGACGCGGTGAAATGATCCAGGTACGCCTTGAGCAACAGGTCCGGTCCCTTGCGGAAAATCGTTCCGCCGACGAAGAGGAATTTGAAACGTTTTAGCGTGGCCAGCTTCATCGGCACGACCTGCGGATGGAATTTTTTCAGATCCACTCCGTTGGGCACCACCACCACCCTGTTTGCCGGGACACCGGATTCGATATAAACCTGGCGGACATAGTCGGATGGCACCCAAAATTCATCCACGCTGGCTGAATCCTTCACCCACTGTTCCGGCAGCGAACCGAATTCCCATGGCTGGATGACGACCAGTTTTCCGCCCGGGGGACGTCGCCAATCCGGCGGCCAGGCATGGCGCACGGTGACCGACGCCCGGGCGGGGCGGGACGAGGAAAGATGCTGTGATAATTTTTCAAATCCGGGCGAAACGGGGGCGCCATTGCTGACGCATTGGCACTGCACCTCGGGAAAGGCCTTCAACGCTGCGGTAAGTTCACGATTTACATGGGAGAGGCTGCCGTGATCCAGGAACGAACCTTCCCAGGAAACCCGAACTGGCGGCCGGACTGGCGCGGCCGTTTCACGCCGGGCCGGTGCAGAAAGTTTCTGTTCGATGGCTTTCAGCCGCTGAAGCACGACCTGGGCGACCGGCTGCAAACTGAAATGCCGCAAAACATGTTCGCGTCCCCGGCGGCCGCGTTCGCGCGCCTCGTCCGGATGCTGCTGCACGTGGCGCATCCGCTCGCGCAAATGCTTTTCCGATGCCAGGGCCCAGCGATGACCGCGATAATGGGCAAACTCCGGTTCCACCTGCGTTGCCTCGACCAGCTCGAAATCGAGCGGATATGAATTTTCCGGCGTCATGAATTCCGTATTGCCGCTCCAATTCGTGGCAATCACCGGTACCCCCATCATCATGGCCTCGTGATGCGGCCGGCCCCAACCTTCCCCGCGGCTGGGGGCGACGAGACAATCCACGGCGCGATAAAGCCGCGGCAGTTCCCGGGTGGGAATCTGGCCGGTGAGAATCTCAACGCGCGGCAATTGTTTGTCCCCGAGGCCGAGGGTGGCGGCGAATTGGCCAATGAGGTCACCAATGACGGCGCGGGCGTCGGCGTCCGGGCGATTAGTGAGATAGACGCGCAAATTCAGGCAAACATCGTCCGCTGCGGAAAACTCCCGGAGATACGCCGCCAGCAGCACGTCCCAACCCTTGCGCGCGGACCATTCAAACACGGAAAGAAAATTGCACGAGGAGCGATGCGGCAAGGGCCAGGGCTCATGTTTTGTCGGGTTGAAAAGCGTTTCATCCACGGCTCCCGGCACGACGAATATTTTTTCCCGGGCCACGCCGCTGGCGGCAAACGTTTCCAGGTTGAAACGGCTGGGCACCCAGATTTCATCGAGCTGATTGCATTTCTCGGCCCAGTTCGGCGGGAGTCGGTCAGTTTCGAACATGGTGCGGCCGACGCAATAGGCCGTGCCGGGTACGGGCCCGAAACCGCTTCCGGGCATGTGTTGGATAATGATTTTGCCGGCGATATGCGGTTTCGCCGTGAGTTTTGCGCGCAGCAGGCTGCGCGTGGTCTCGGGCAGTCCGTCGACGAACGCGGGCGACCGGACCCGGGCGCTGTCCACGAGCTCCAGCGGCCAGGCGCCGGCCAGTCCCTGCGCAAAGGCGAGCGCTTCGCTGCAATAGCCGCTGGGATTTTGCCACGGCGCCAGCCAGACAACGCCGCGCGGGTAACTCCGGTTTCGATGGTGTGGGGCGGGGTTCATTGAAGGCGGGACTCAGTGAAAGTGGGAGGCAAATTCGACGGTTGCATTCGCCGCCAGCAACCCGGTCGTCCCGGGAATGGGTTGGTTCACCGGACAGGCCTCGATGGCCTTGAGATACGCGGGCATGGTGAGCTGGTCGAAGTCGCATCGGGCCGCCAGGTGTTTCCAAAGCTGATCCGCGACGGAGCGCAACTCGCCGCGGTGAGTCACACACCATTCCATTTTCTTCTTCACGCTGGAAGTGTCGTCACGGTTGGCGACCAGCAACGGATAGGTTTTCGGAAAGATTTCTCCGATGCCCGTGTCGGCGGTGGTAATGACCGCCAGCCCGGCGCAGGCGGCTTCGAGCGGCGCGTAGCCAAACGGTTCGGACGGATTCAAAAGCATGATCGCGGCGTCGTATTCGTGAAGGCGGCGGAGCAATTCGTCCTTGGGCGTGAAACCATGCCAGCGAACACGGCCGGCCACGTTTTCGCGCTGAATTTGTTCGTGCAATTCGGATTCGAACGCCGCTCCGCCTTTGCCGAACAAGTCCAGGCGGCAATCCGTTGTGGGCTGGCTGCGCAGCAAGGCGGCAAAGGCCTTGACGACCTGCGGCAAGCCCTTCTCGCGCGAGAACTGGCCGAAATAAACAAAGCGGAACGCACCGTCGGGGGCATGGGACCGGCTTGAATCCGGAATTTCCTGCGGGCTGAACCCGTTGTAAATGACGTGATGGTGGCGATACGGGCCAAGCTGCTCATTGGCCGCGCGCATTTTTTCCGAGCAGGAAATGGCGGTGAGCCGGCTTTTGATGCGCCGCCAGCGGCCCAAATAAAAATGGAAATGTTGATGGGATGCGATGCTGCCGTCAATATGATCCATCAGATGAATCAGGCAGCGCGCCGGCTGCCGGGCGATGGTTTCAAGGATCCCGACCGGACCCAGGCCCAATGGATTGAAGAGCCAGATGACCTCCGGCGGATGTTCGGAAAAATGCTCGTCGAGCGCGATGACATTGGCCGGGAGGACGCCGCCGAAGGCATTGTCCACGCGCCGTTGCCAGAACGGATTGCGGGCAAAAGTTCCGCTCAACCCGTCTTCATATTCAAATACCGGCTCAAAAATTCGCCGCACGTTCAACCCGTTCGTCCCGGCGCTTTTGTGCAGCACGCCCGGCGCCTGCGAAGTGAGCACGGTCACCTGGTGACCCAAGGTCGCAAGCTTGCGGGCGATGGCCTGGCAGCCCAGCTCGTATCCGCCGCGCACATGGGGCTCGAAAATGTTGCTGATGAGCGTGAAATTCATTCCGGGCCTCGCATTCCGATCGCGGCGCGGACGCGGTGCCAGTAATCATCAAAAAGATAATGCTGCCGCAGGAGAGCTTGCGACCGGCGGCGCAGTTCCGTCCGGCTCTGGTCGTCGAGCGCTTCGTATCGTTGGAGAATCCGATTCAGGGCGCCGCTGTCGCGTTGTGGGTAAACATATTCGCCCAGGCCAAGATTC
>Ga0265338_10002322_pt1 | contig 28800 bp, 33 predicted proteins | sample 42126metaG_FD_193579 | JGI IMG/M metagenome (GOLD analysis project Ga0265338, IMG submission 193579) | Rhizosphere microbial communities from Carex aquatilis grown in University of Washington, Seatle, WA, United States - 4-21-26 metaG | ecosystem: Host-associated > Plants > Roots > Rhizosphere...
TGGCACGAGCTCGACATCTCGCACTCGTCCGCCGAGCGGGTCGTCTTCCCCGACTCGTTCCTCGCGCTCGACTACATGCTCGACCGCTTCACGTGGCTCGTCTCCGGCTTGGTCGTGCGGCCCGAGCGGATGCGCCGGAACCTCGAGGCGAGTCATTACCTCTTCTTCAGCCAGCGCGTCCTCAACGCGCTCCTCGAGGCCGGGTTCGCCCGCGACGACGCGTACCGGCTCGTGCAGCGCGCCTCGATGCGTGCGTGGGAGGAGGAGCTCGACTTCCGCGAGCTCTGCCGCGCCGACGAGGAGATCGCCTCGCGCGTCGACCTCGACGCGACCTTCGACCTGACGTCCTACACCCGCCACGTCGACACCGTCTTTGCCCGTCTCGAAACGCTAAAGGGGGAACCTGCGCATGCCTGAGCTCCAGCACGTTGCATCCGGGAAAGTCCGGGAGATCTACGCCATGGACGACGAGAAGCTGCTCCTCGTCGCGTCCGACCGCATCTCGACGTTCGACGTCGTCCTGCCGACCGAGATCCCCGACAAGGGCCGCGTCCTCACCGGGCTGAGCGGCTACTGGTTCACGCTCCTCGCGCCGATCGTCCCGAATCACATGCTCGCGATCCGCGACGACGGGCGCTCGATGGAGTGCCGGCGCCTCGAGATGCTGCCGATCGAGTGCGTCGTGCGCGGCTACCTCGCGGGCTCCGGCTGGAAGGACTACTCCGGGAGCGGCGAGGTCTGTGGGCACGCGCTGCCGGAGGGGCTGCGCGAGTCGGACAAGCTCCCCACTCCGATCTTCACGCCGGCGACGAAGGCGACCGAGGGGCACGACGAGAACATCACCCGCGAGCAGGCCGCGGAGCTCGTCGGCGAGGAGCTGTTCCGGCAGGTCGAGGACGTCTCGCTCCGCCTCTACACGACCGCCGCCGAGCACGCGCTCGCCGCGGGGATCATCATCGCGGACACGAAGTTCGAGATGGGACTCGACGCCGACGGCAACCTCGTGCTCGGCGACGAGGCGCTCACGCCCGACTCCTCACGCTTCTGGCCCGGCGACACGTACGAGCCCGGCCGCGCGCAGGACAGCTTCGACAAGCAGTTCGTCCGCGACTACTGCGAGACGACCGGCTGGGACAAGACCGATCCCGGCCCGGAGATCCCCGCCGACGTCGTGCACGAGACGCGCAAGAAGTACGTCGAAGCGTTCGAGCGGCTCACGACGATTCCGTTCCCCGCGTACGTCGAGGATCCGACCGTGGTACTCGGGTGAGGGCGACTGTCCTCGTTCGGCCGAAGCCGGGCATCCTCGACCCGCAGGGCGAGGCGGTCGGCTCTGCGCTCGGTCACCTCGGCTTCGCCGTGAAGGACGCGCGCGTCGGCAAGGTCATCGACCTCGAGGTCGACGCGGCCGACGCGGCGGACGCGAAGGCGAAGGTCGAGAGCATGTGCGAGCGGCTGCTCGCGAACCCGCTCATCGAGTCGTACGAGGTGGAGATCCGTGCCTAGCGCGCCGCGTATCGGCGTCATCACGTACCCCGGCTCGCAGGACGACCGGGACGCGCTCTGGGCGCTCATCGCGCTCGGCGCGGATGCAGTGGCGGTCTGGCACGAGGAGAGCGACCTCTCCGACCTCGACGCCGTCGTCCTGCCGGGCGGGTTCTCGTACGGCGACTACCTCCGCTGCGGCGCGATCGCGCGCTTCTCCCCGGCGACCGCGGCGGCGTGCGAGTTCGCGGAGGCCGGCGGGTTCGTGCTCGGGATCTGCAACGGCTTCCAGATCCTCTGCGAGGCGGGACTGCTGCCCGGCGCGCTGCTCCGGAACGAGTCGCTGCGCTTCGTGTGCCGCGACGCGCCACTCCGCGTCGAGCGGAACGACCTGCCGTTCACGTCCCGCTGCGCGCGCGGGCAGCGGCTCGTGATCCCCGTCAAGCACGGCGACGGGCGATACGTCCCGCCGCCGGATCTCGACCCGGCGCAGATAGTCCTCCGCTATCTCGACAACCCGAACGGCTCCGTCGACGCGATCGCCGGCGTCTGCAACGAGACGGGGAACGTCATGGGACTGATGCCGCACCCGGAGCACGCGGTCGACGCGCTGCTCGGCTCCGACCACGGCGCGCTCATCCTCGCGTCGCTCGTCGACGCGGCACGCGACCGCTCGTTCGCGGCGGCGTAGAGCGAGCGTCTACATCCCGAGCGTCTCCGCCAGTGCCGGGTACTTCGCGAGCGCCGTCTTGAGCCGTCCGATGTCGCGCGCCCTCAACGTGACCGGCCCGCGCACGCCGCCGCCCGGGCCGCTGTAGGAGAACCGCACGAGCCGTTCGCCCTTCGCCGTCTCGAGTAGCTGGAGCTTCGAGGCGAAGCGCTTCTCCCCCGCCTGCTGCGGGACGGTCAGCTCCTCGATGAGCTCCGCCGGCCCCCACGGTGTCGCCGCTTTCGTCGCCATGTCCGGAACGCTAGGCCGCGACTCGTGCCGTGTCTGTAGCGCCTCCGTGCCGAATCAGCGAACGGTCAGGCCGAAGACGTAGCCGGCCGCGAGCGCTCCGGCCGGGCCGAGCACCCAGCCCTGGAGGATCGAGAGCAGCGTCGCGAGATGCACCGTCTCGCGCCCGCGCGCGAAGCCCGCGCCCGCCATCGCGCCGACGAGCGCCTGGTTCATCGAGGTGAAGAAGCCGAACGCGACCGCGGCGAGCACGACTCCCGCCTGCACGAGCTGCGCCGCCGTCGCCATCGCGCGGTCGACCTCGACGATCTCGAACGCGACGCGCCGCAGGAGCGGCTTCCCCCACGCGAGCACGCCGACGGCGATTCCGGCGCCGCCGACCGCGCCCGCCGCGAGCGGACTGAACGTCCCGGTGCCGACGAGCGCTCCGCTCGCGTTCGAAACGTCGTTCGCCCCCATCGCGAACGCGGCAACGCACCCGACGGCGACGAGCACGGCACCGATCCGCCCGCCGAGCGGCACGCGGTCGAGCACGAGCGTGAACGCGTAGCCGAGCCCGATCGCAGCGAGCGGCGCGGCGGCCCAGACGATCGCGAGCCGCCCGATCGCGCCCCAGCGCACCGTCCCGCGCGTCGCGAGCGTCACGCCGACGACGGAGAAGACGAGGATCTGGATCGTCGAGGTCGGCATCTTGAAGCGGTTGAAGAACGTCGTCACCGCGAAGGCGACACCGATCACGACGACCTCCGCCTCGACGCCGAGCGGCCCTCCGGTCAGCCCCGATCCGACACGCTTCTCGACCGCGTGACTCGCGAACGTCGCGCCGAGGAAGGCGAGCGGGGCCATGAGGATCAGCGCCTGCCACGCGCCGATCGCCTTGAGCGCGTGCGGCATCCCCATGACCGCGCCCGTGTAGTGCGCGCCGATGCTCAAGGCGAACCCGAGCGCGAGGACGATGAGGAGCGCGGTCACCGCTGGATGGTTGATGCCATGAGATCGTCTGCTCCGGGGCGTGAGCTGGTGCGTCTGGGGCGCCGCGACGGACGCTTCTCGCTGCTGGTGGCAGCGGGAAGCGGTCGACGTGGCGAAGCGCAGGACTCGCGGAGGCCGGCTCCGCCGGCCGCAGCCGAGTCTAGTGCGGCCCAGGCGTGCCAGATCACGACCCGGGCACGCGAGATCGTGGCATCAACCATCTAAAGCATCACATGCCGGCGGCCACGCGCTCGGCCGCAACGCGCAGCTCCTCGTCCGAGACGTTCGGGAGGACGTCCTCCCACAGTGGCAGCGCCATCCCCGACGCCTCGAGCATCCCGAGCGGGCGCGGGATGAACCAGACGTGGAAGTGCGCACCGCCGTCGCCCCAGCGGTAGAGATGAACGCGACCCACGTCGCCGAGCGCGAGGATCGCCCGCTCGACGCGTGCGGCGACGCGGCCGAAGTCCGCCTGCAGCTCCTCCGGCAGGTCGGAGAACGAGTCCACGTGGACGCGGCTCGCAAGCCAGACCGCGCCCGGCAGGCTGCCGCCGACCGGCGGATGCAGCGTCCAGTTGTCGTCCGACCACACAGCGCTGGTCGTCTTGCCGCCGCAGATGGCGCACGGCGGGCCACCCTCCTCGCCACGCCGCGGCGGCTCGGGGATCTGGCGCTCGCCCGGCTCGCGCGGGACGAGCGGCTCCTGGTACGGCAGGGTCATGCTGCTCATTCGCAGCTCCTTTCCTCTGGCGGTTTGCGCGCGGTGAACAGGAGCCCCTCGCCGGCCGAGACCATGACGTGGCCGAAGCCGGCCGCCTGGAGGAAGACGAGCAACCGCGCAGGGTCGATCGGGTTGTACGTGTCGCCTTCGTGAAACTCGTGGAGCCCCTGGCTCGCGAGGCTATCGGCGCCGACGAGCACGCCGCCGGCCCGAAGGACGCGGAACGCCTCGCGCAGGGTCGCGAACTGCTCCTGCTGCGTCGGGACGTGGTGGAGCATGGTGAAGCAGGCGACGGAGTCGAACGACTCGTCCGGGAAGGGGACGCTCGTCGAGTCGCCGATCGTGACGGTGACGTTCGTGCCGGCGAGCTCGGCGGCGAGCCGCGTACCGGATTCTTCGTCGAGCTCGAGGGCGACGAGGCGCTCGACGCGGTGGCGGAGCCAGCGAGTCGCGGCACCCGGGCCGGGACCGAGCTCGAGCAGCTCGGCGCCGAGGTCGACATCGGCCGTAACAGGCCCGAGCACGTCTTGCTCCATGAACTCGGCCCACTCGGAGGTGGCGCACAAAGCGTGGTTCTCATTCATGGCGAGACGCTAACCGCGCGTCGCCGTTTCCGAAAGGGAGTAATCTGCCAAGTTATGTCGCCAGAAGGACAACCTCCCCCCGCGGCGATCGTCGGCACGTTCCCGATGCCCGTCGGGACCCGCTTCGAATGGCATTCGCATGGCGACCACCAGCTCGCCTGGTCGCCGGAGGGCGTCCTCGTCGTGCTGACGGAGGCCGGCGGCTCGTACGTCCTCCCTCCCTCGCGAGCTCTGTGGATCCCCTCCGGCACGGTGCACGAGACGCGCGCCTCCGGGGCCGCCGTCCTCCGCTCGGTCTACCTCGAGCCGCGCCGGTGCCCGATCGACTGGGAGGCGCCGACGCCGGTTGCCGTCAGCTCGTTCCTCGGCGAGCTGATCCACCACCTCGACGACCGGCGCCTCGGCGCCGACGAGCGCCTGCGCGCGGAAGCCGTCCTCTTCGATCTGCTCGCGCCGCTGCGCATCGCGACGATCGACGTGTTGCCGCCGAGCGACCCGCGTGCGCGGGACGTCGGCGACGGGCTCCTCGCGAACCCGGCGGACCCGCGGACGCTGCACGAGTGGGGCCGCGCGGTCGGCGCGAGCAGCCGCACGCTCGCCCGCGCCTTCCTCGCCGACACCGGTCTGTCGTTCGGCCGCTGGCGCACGCTCGTCCGGCTCCAGGCCTCGCTCGAGCACCTTGCCGAGCGGGTCCCGGTGAGCTCCGTCGCCCGCCTTGTCGGCTACCGGACTACGAGCGCGTACGTCGCCGCCTTCCGCGCCCATACGGGGACGACGCCGGGGCGCTACTTCCAGCCGCCGCCTCGACGCACCCTCCCCGCGCGAAGCCACAGGGGGCACGCCGGTCGAGGATCTGGAGGCGTCAGAGGGCTGACGGTTGTGGACACGGTGCCCAGGAGATAGCGTCCGCACCATGGACGACCGCGACCCGCCCGGCTACGACGACTGGTTCGACGAGCCCGAACCCCCGACGCTCGAGAGTGGGCGTGGCGGCCGGCCGTCCTACGAGACGCCCGCCGAGACGGAAGAGGACGTCTGGATGCTGCCGGAGGACGGGCCTCGCCGCCCTCGCCGAGACGGGCGCCGCGGCGACATCGTCCTCTTCGGGGCCGCGCTCACGACGACGCAGATCGCGATCCTCGCCATCGCGGCGCTCGCGATCTTCATGGCGATTCTCGCCGCTGCGGGCGTGTTCAGCGGCAGCCCCGCGGCGAAGCCTCCGACGATCACCACGCAGACGTCGCTCACGACGTCGACGCAGCCCACAACGCCCACCGTGGAAGCGCCGACGAAGACGCCGCTGCAGTACCCCGACACGGGCGCCCAGGTCAAGCTCCTCCAGAAGGCGCTGATAGCGCTCAACTTCTTGACGCCACCGAACAAGGCGGACGGCTCGTTCGGGGCTGCGACGCGGACCGCCGTCGAGAACTTCCAGAACGCGAACGGATTGACCGCCGACGGAGTCGTCGGCAAGAAGACCCTGGCAGCGCTCAAGCAGGCGCTTGTGGGGCTCGGCGGCTAGCCTCCCGCTCGTGGGGGGTTTCGACGACGTCCTCGCCGCGAACGAGGAGTATGCGCGCGACTTCTCGCTCGGCGGCCTGACCGGCCGCGCGGGGAAGGGACTCGCCGTGCTGACGTGCATGGACTCGCGGATCGAGCCGCTCCAGATGCTCGGGCTCGTGCCGGGAGAGGCGAAGATCCTCCGCAACGCCGGCGCGCGCGTCGACGACGGGGTCGTCGCGGCTCTCGCCCTCGCGCACGAGCGGCTCGCCGTGACCCGTGCGATGGTGGTCGCGCACACCGACTGCGCCGCGACCAGCCCGGAGGAGCGAGAGGAGTACCTGCGCGCCGACGTCGAGAGGCTCCGCGCGACTCCCGAACTCGCCGGCGTCGAGGCCGGCGGCTTCGTCTACGACGTCGCGACCGGCGTGCTCTCGCGCATCTGCTGAGGGATCAGCAGCTCGAAGCGGGCGCCGCCGCCGCGCGGGTCGTACACGAGGTCGCCGCCGTGGGCCTGCGCGTACGCACGCGCGATCGCGAGGCCAAGACCGTGGCCGGACTGCGCGCCACGCGCGAAGCGGTCGAAGATCCGCCCCTCCAGCTCCCTCGGGACGCCGGGCCCCGAGTCCTCGACGCTGATGCGGAGGTGCAGGTCGCGCTGCTGCGCCTCGATGCGGATCGGAGGCGCGCCGTAGCGGGACGCGTTCTGGAGGAGGTTCGTCACGATGCGCTCGAGCACGAGCGGATCGACGATCCCCGCGAGGTCGTGCGGGACGTCGAGCTCGACGCCCTCCGCATCGGGTAGCGCGCCCGCCACGATCTCGCGGAGCGCAGCGAGCAGGACGATCGGCCGCGGGTCGACGTCGATCGCCTTCGCGTCGAGACGCGAGAGGTCGAGCAACTCCTCGAGCAGGCGGCGGAGGCGCTCACCCTGCTCGACGCCTACCTGCAGCAGCTCCTGCCGCAAGTCCTCGCTGAGCTCCGGCCCGCGTTCGGCGAGGGTCTTGAGGACGCCGTAGACCGACGTCGCCGGTGTCCGCAGTTCGTGCGACGCGATCGCGACGAAGTTGAGCTTGAACTGATCGAGCTGGACGGTCTCCTCGTGGAGACGGGCCCGCTCGATCGCGATCGCCACGCGCTGGGAGACGAGCTGGAGCAGCTCGATCTCGTCGCGGGTGAACGTGCGCAGCGTGAGCGAGCCGACGTGGAGCACGCCCAGCGACTGGCCGGCGACGATGAGCGGCACGCCGAGCATCGACTTGATGCCCTTCTGGCGGAGGATCGGGTTCCACACCGGGTACTCGTCGACTGCGATCACGCGCGGCCGGCCTTCGGCGGCGACCTTGCCCGCGAAGCCGGCGCCGAGCGGGACGCGGACGCCCTGCTCGACCTCCTCCTCGATCCCGAGCGCGGCACGCGCGACGAGCTCGTTCGACTCCTCGTCAAGGAGAAGGACGGCGCACGTGTCGGCGCTAAGGATGTCGCCGATGCGCGGCAGCAGCACCGCGAGCAGCTCGTCCACCTCGAGATGCGCGAGCGCGGCGTCGGTGACGACCTGGATGTTCTCGATCCGCTTCCGCGCGGCGCGCTCGGCCTCGTAGAGGCGCGCGTGCTCGATCGCGAGGGCCGCGCGGTCGGCGACAAGCTGGAGAAGCTCGACCTCCTCATGCTCGAACGCGCGATAGACGAGCGAGCCGACGTGCAGGACACCGAGCACTTCGCCCTCGACGACGAGCGGCACGCCGAGCATCGACTTGATCCCCTTCTCGTGGAGGATCGGGTTGAGGACGTCGGCGTGGTCGACGTCGTCGAGGATCACGGGCTCCTTCTGCGCCGCGATCCGACCGGCGAAGCCGCCGCCGACCGGGATGCGGACGCCCTGCTCGACCTCCTCCTCGATCCCGAGCGCGGCGCAGGCGACGAGCTCGTTCGTCTCCTCGTCGAGCAGGAGGATCGCGCACGTGTCGACGTCGAGCAGCTCACGCGTGCGGTCGAGGAGCGCGTCGAGTAGCGCATCGAGCTGGAGGTGTGCGAGCGCGGCGTCTGTGACCTTTTGCAGCCGACGGACGTATTCGGTAGTCGATTCTCTGGTCAACACCCGGTGGATATGCCCTTATTCCCCCGGTCTAAGCCCCTTTCGGTAATGCCGGACGAGCACGGCGGCGCCGAGGAGCAGGCCGGCGGCGACCTCGACGACCGTCACGCGCGCGTAGCGGACGGGGTTGACGCTCAGGCGGCGCGCGAGCGGCTCGAGGCAGAGTGCCGCGGCGACAAGGAGCGCGCCGGCGAGCATCTTCCCGCTCCGCCACTGCTGCCCGAACCAACCGAACAGCGGGCCGGTCGCGAGCCCGCCGACAAGGACGGTGCGCTCGCTGTACGCGAAGCCGCGGAACGTCGCGAGCGTGAAATGCGCCCCTTCGGCCGGGCTCAGCGTCATGACGCAGTAGCCGAGCAGCGCCGCGTACGTGCATGCGAGCCCGAGCAGCGCGGCGCGCTTGGGATCACGCTGCGTCGCGCCGACGACGAACGGGAGGAGGATCCACGGCGCGGAAAGCAGGCTCACGTCGGTCGCCCAGCCGATCCCGAAGACGTGACCCGACCCGAGGTACTGGTCTCCCGCGCCGAAGGCCGCCGAGAGGACGAGCGCGATCGCAACCCCCACGGGGGAAATCGTAGGCGAGCTCGTGGCGCTAGCGTGTTGTCGAGATGACGAACGTCAGGGCCGGGCTCTCGGGGAGCGTCCGCCGCGCCGTTGCAAGCGCCGCGGCCCTTGCGCTCGTGACCGCGGCGATCGAGATCTTGAAGGGGCACGTCCCGGTTCTCAGCTTGGCCGTGCTCTACCTGCTGGCGATCATTCCCGTGGCGGTCGCGTGGGGCATGGTCTTCTCGGTCGCGATGGCGCTCGGGAGCATGCTCTGCTTCAACTTCTTCTTCCTGCCCCCGCTCTACACGCTGACGCTGCAGGACTCGCGGAACTGGTTCGCTCTGCTCGTCTTTGTCGTCACGGCGGTCGTCGTGAGCGAGCTCGCGACGCGGTCGCGGCGCCGGGCGGAGGAGGCCGAAGCCGCGTTGCATGCGTTGCACGAGCTGACCGAAGAGCGCGAGCGGCTGGCACAGGAGGCGGTAGAGGCCGAGGCGCTGCGGCGGAGCGACGCCTTGAAGACGGCGCTGCTACGCGCGGTGAGCCACGACCTTCGCTCGCCGTTGATGGCGATCCTCACCTCTGCGGGCGCGCTCGCTCACGGCGAGCTTTCCCTCGATCCCGACGACCGGCGCGAGCTGACGGAGACGATCCTCGGCGAGGCGGATCGACTCGACCGCATCGTCAGCAACCTGCTCGATCTCTCACGGTTGCAGGCCGGCGCCGCCGTTCCGGAGCCGGGTGATTGGCCTGTCGACGACCTCGTGCTGCAGGCGCTCGACGGCATCGAGGTCGGCAGTCGCGTAGAGGTGGTGCTGCCCGAGGACGACTCGCCGTTCGTCCACGCCGACCGCGCGCAGTCCGAGCGCATCGTGGCGAACCTCCTCGAGAACGCGCTGCGCTATTCGCCGCCCGACGAGCCGGTGCGCGTGCAGGTGCGGGAGATCGGCTCGGACGTGCTCGTGCGCGTTGTCGACCACGGCCCGGGCATCCCGCCGAGTGAGGCGGAGCGAATCTTCGAGCCGTTCCAGCGCGGCTCTCTCACCGGAACGACCCGCGGCGCCGGGCTCGGCCTCGCGATCGCCCGTGGCTTCGCGGAGGCGAACGGCGGACGCGTCTGGGTCGAGTCGCACGAAGGGCAGGGAGCCACGTTCGTTCTCGCGCTGCCGCTCGCGCCCGTCACTGTCGAGGTTCCTACGAGCGTAGGCTCGACGGAGCTCGCCGGGAGCGGAGGCCCCGGCTTGGCCGGGGCTGGAGCGGGAACATGACGGGGCAGCGCGTCCTCGTCGTCGACGACGAGCAGCAGATCCTCCGGGCGTTGCGCACGAGCCTGCGCGGCGCCGGCTACGAAGTCGATACGGCCGACACGGCCGCGTCTGCCCTCGCCGCCGCCGCCCTGCGGCCGCCGGAGGCCGTGATCCTCGATCTCGTTCTGCCGGACGGGACAGGAACCGACGTCTGCCGCGAGTTCCGGACGTGGAGCAGCGCGCCGGTGATCGTGCTCTCGGCGGTGGGCGAGGAGCGCGAGAAGGTCGCTGCGCTAGACGCGGGCGCCGACGACTACGTGACGAAGCCGGTCGGGATCGACGAGCTGCTCGCGCGCCTGCGCGCGGTCCTGCGACGTAACTCCCCGAGCGGCGAGCCCGTCGTCGAAGTCGGCGAGCTCGTGGTCGACCTCGCGAATCGCACGGTGACGACGTCCGGCCGCGCGGTCCACCTCACGCCGCACCAGTTCGACCTCCTCCGCGTCCTCGCGCTCAACCTCGGGAAGCTGCTGACGCAGCGGCAGCTGCTCGAGGAGGTCTGGGGGCCCGGCTATGTCGGCGCGGCGAACCTCCTCCAGGTGAACGTCTCGCAGCTCCGCCGCAAGATCGAGCCGGATCGCGCGCACCCGCGCTACCTCCTCACGGAGACCGGCGCCGGATACCGGCTCGTCGATCCTGGCTAAAGCTGAGTAAGTCTTCAGGGAATCGTCAGGCCGTCGCCGGAAACCGTCAGGCGGCATTCAGCCCGCCCGGCGTAGCGTCGCCGGCGTGGGAGATCTCTATGCGGTCCTGATCGCAGCCGGCTGCTTCGCGTTCATCTTCGCGTTGCTCTGGACGCTGGAGCACGTCTGATGAGCGCGGGCGACGCGCTCGGCTTGGCGATCTCGCTCGCGGTGCTCATCTATCTCATCTACGCCCTCGTGCGCGGGGAGAAGCTCTGATGGGACAAGGCTGGGCGCAGATCGTCGTCTACGCCGTCGTCCTGATCGCCCTCAGCTACCCGTTGGGGATCTGGATGGCGCGCGTGTACACGCGCGAGCGCGGCGACGTCGTCGAGCGTGGCTTCCTCCGCCTGCTCGGCAGCGACGCGAGCCGCGACCAGGACTGGAAGTCCTACGGGAAGTCGGTCGTCGTCTTCAGCGTCGCCTTCATGGCGTTCCTGTACGGCTTGCTGCGCCTGCAGGGACACCTCTTCCTCAACCCCGACCATCTGCCGGCTGTGCCGTGGACCGTCGCGTTCAACACGGCCGCGAGCTTCGTCACGAACACGAACTGGCAGTACTACGGCGGCGAGGCGACGATGTCGTATCTCAGCCAGATGGCCGGGCTAGCCGTGCAGAACTTTGTCTCGGCCGGCGTCGGGATGGCCGTCCTTGCTGCCATCGCGCGCGGCATCGCGCGCCGCGGCACGGGCGTCGGCCTCGGCAACTTCTGGCGCGACCTCTACCGCTCGATCGTCTACATCCTCCTGCCTCTCGCCGTCGTGCTCACGGTGATCCTGCTCTCGCAGGGTGTCGTGCAGACGTTCCACGGGCACGTGACGGCGACCACCCTGCAGGGCGCGCACCAGTCGATCGCCCGCGGCCCGGCCGCCTCGCAGATCGCGATCAAGCAACTCGGGACGAACGGAGGCGGCTACTACGACTCGAACTCCGCCGTCCCGTTCGAGAACCCGACGCCGCTCTCCAACTTCTTCGAGGTGCTGGCGATCCTGCTCATCCCGTTCGCTCAGGTGGTCATGTTCGGCCGGATGGTGCTGGCTCGCCGCCACGCTTGGGTGCTCTACGCCGTCTGCTTCACGATCTTCGCGATCGGGGTCGGCATCGCGGTCCCCTCCGAACAGCACGGTTCGTCTGTCCTCCGCAACTCGGGCGTGAACATCACCAACAGCGCGAGCCAGCCCGGCGGGAACATGACCGACAAGGAGGTGCGGTTCGGGATCGCCAACACCGCCCTTTGGGCGACTGCGACGACCGACGTGTCCAACGGCTCGGTCAACGGCGGCCACGACGCCTTCACGCCCGCCGGCGGATCGGTGCCCCTCGTCAACATGTTCCTCGGCGAGGTCGAGCCCGGCGGCGTCGGCTCGGGGATCTACGGCCTCCTCTTCTACATCCTGATCGCGGTGTTCGTCGCCGGGCTGATGGTCGGCCGGACGCCGGAGTGGCTTGGCAAGAAGATCGAGGCGCGAGAGATGAAGCTCGCCGCCATCGGCGCGCTCTTCGTGCCGACGATGGCGCTCGTCCTGACTGCCGTCGCGATCGTCGCGCCGGCCGGGCTCGCCTCCGTCTACAACACAGGCGCGCACGGCTTCACGGAGGCGCTCTACGCGTACACGTCCCAGTCGAACAACAACGGCAGCGCCTTCGCCGGCTACGGCGCGACGACGTTCTCGACCACGCTCGGTGGGATAGCGATGCTGTTCGGCCGCTTCGTCCCGCTGCTCGCAGGCCTCGCCATCGGCGGCTCGCTGGCTCGCAAGAAGGTCGTGCCGGCGTCGGCGGGCACCTTCCGCACGGACGGCGCCACCTTCGGCGTCCTGCTGATCGGCGTGATCGCGCTGACCGCCGGACTGATGATCCTGCCCGCCCTGACTCTCGGGCCGATCGTGGAAGGACTGATGAAGTGACCTCCCCGGCGGCCACTGGCACCCTTCGGCCGGCTGCAAACCGGCGCATGCCGGCGTCCTCGGTCGCGGCCGTACCAGTGAGTACGGCCGCTCCCTGCGTCCTTGGTCTGCTTGGTTTTCGCTCGCCCGAAGAGCACCGCGACCACCGGGGAGGTCACTGATGCTCCGCGCACTCGCCGCTTCCGTCGTCGCGATCGTCGTCTTCACGGTCGTGCTCGGCTTCGGCTACCCCGCGCTGATGACCGGCTTTGCCCAGGTCACGTTCCCGAACCAGGCGAACGGCAGCCTGATCCTCCGCAACGGCACGGTCGTCGGCTCGAGCCTCGCGGCGCAGGAGTTCACGTCGCCGCGCTACTTCCACGAGCGGCCGTCGGCGACGTCGCCCGCCTACAACGCCGCGTTCACGACCTTCTCCAACCTCGGCCCGACAAGCGCTGTTCTCGCGAAGCTCGTACGGACGAACGCGCAGGCGATCCTGAAGCTCGAAGGCCCGTACAACCTCGGCCTCACGATCCACGACATCCCGGTCGACGCAGTCGTCCCGTCGGGCTCGGGCATCGACCCGGACATCACGCCGGCCTATGCCGCGCTGCAGTCGCGGCGCGTCGCCGCCGTGCGGCACCTGCCGCTCGCGACCGTGCAGCGGCTGATCCGCGAGAACACCGCCGGGCGGACGCTTGGCTTCCTCGGCGAGGCCGGCGTGAACGTCCTCGAGTTGAACCTCGCACTCGACAAGCTTGGAGGGATGTAGATGGCCGCTCGTAGCTCGAGCGTCTTCTCGCGCGAGCTGACGCTCGCGGCAGTCCGGGACTCGTTCCCGAAGCTCGACCCGCGGCTGCAGCTCAAGAACCCCGTGATGTTCATCGTCGAGCTCGGCAGCGTGATCACGACGGTGATCTTCTTCAAGGACATCGCACAGGACGAGCGCGGCCAGCTCTGGTTCGTCGGTGTCATCGCGGTCTGGCTCTGGCTGACCGTCCTGTTCGCGAACTTCGCCGAGGCGATCGCCGAGGGGCGCGGCAAGGCACAGGCGAACGCGCTGCGCGCGACGCGCACGACCACGCTTGCGCGCCTGCGCGACGGGGGCGAGGTGCCGGCCCCGGAGCTGCAAAGAGGCGACGTCGTCATCGTCGAAGCAGGCGAGATCATCCCCGCCGACGGCGAGATCGTCGAAGGAGCCGGCTCGGTCGACGAGTCTGCGATCACCGGCGAGTCCGCGCCCGTCATCCGTGAGTCCGGCGGCGACCGCTCGGCCGTCACCGGCGGCACGAAGCTTCTCTCCGACCGCCTCGTGATCGAGGTCACGCAGGAGCCCGGGAGGTCGTTCCTCGACCGCATGATCGCGCTCGTCGAGGGCGCCGAGCGGCGCAAGACGCCGAACGAGATCGCGCTCAACATCCTGCTCGCCGGCCTCACGATCACGTTCCTCGCCGCAGTCGTCACGCTGCGGCCGTACGCGATCTACGCCGGTACGCCCGTCTCGCAGACCGTGCTGATCGCGCTGCTCGTGGCCCTGATCCCGACGACGATCGGGGCGCTGCTGTCAGCGATCGGCATCGCCGGCATGGACCGGCTCGTGCAGCGGAACGTCCTGGCGATGTCGGGCCGCGCCGTCGAGGCGTCCGGCGACGTCGACGTTCTTCTGCTCGACAAGACCGGCACGATCACGCTGGGCAACCGGCAAGCCTCCGAGTTCATCCCGGCGCCCGGAGTCGAGGAGCGCGAGCTGGCCGAGGTGGCGCAGCTCGCGTCGCTCGCCGACGAGACGCCTGAGGGCCGCTCGATCGTCGTTCTCGCCAAGGAGAAGTTCAACCTGCGCGAGCGGGAGCTCGGCGAGCACGAGTTCGTTCCCTTCAGCGCAACGACCCGCATGAGCGGCGTGAACATGAACGGGACGATGATCCGCAAGGGCGCCGCCGACTCGGTGAAGGCCTTCATCGCAGAGAACGGTGGCCGGACCCCGGCGGAGATCGATGACGCCGTGCAGCGGGTCGCCGAGCAGGGCGGGACGCCGCTCGTCGTCGCCCGCGACAACTTCGCGCTCGGCGTCGTCCACCTGAAGGACATCGTCAAGGGCGGCATGCGCGAGCGCTTCGACGAGCTCCGCCGCATGGGTATCCGCACCGTGATGATCACCGGCGACAACCGCGTCACCGCCGCCGTGATCGCGCAGGAAGCCGGCGTCGACGACTTCCTCGCAGAGGCGACGCCCGAGGCGAAGATGGCTCTGATCAAGGAAGAGCAGGCGAAAGGCCGCATGGTCGCGATGACCGGCGACGGGACGAACGACGCGCCGGCGCTCGCGCAGTCCGACGTCGGCGTGGCGATGAACACCGGGACGACCGCGGCCAAGGAGGCCGGCAACATGGTCGACCTCGACTCGAATCCGACGAAACTGATCGAGATCGTCGAGGTCGGCAAGCAGCTCCTGATCACGCGAGGGGCGCTGACGACATTCTCGATCGCGAACGACGTCGCCAAGTACTTCGCGATCCTGCCGGCGATGTTCGCGTTCACGTACGCGTCCAAGCAGGGCGCGCGCGGCCCGCTGAACTCGCTCAACATCATGCACCTGGGCGACCCGAAGAGCGCGATCGTCTCGGCGGTCATCTTCAACGCCCTGATCATCCCGGCGCTCGTCCCGCTCGCTCTCAAGGGAGTGAAGTACCGCGCGATCGGCGCCACCGCTCTCCTGCAGCGCAATCTGCTGATCTACGGCCTCGGTGGGATGATCCTCCCGTTCGTGGGGATCAAGCTCATCGACCTGATCGTCCACAACGTCCTGGGGGCGTGAGCCCGACGTGGAGCGCGGCCACTTCCGGATCCTCCTCGGGATGGCGGCCGGGGTCGGCAAGACGTACCGGATGCTCCTCGAAGGGCGGCAGGCGCAGGAGGACGGGCGCGACGTCGTCATCGGCTACCTCGAGCCGCACGAACGACCCGAAACGACTGCCCTCGCCGAAGGGCTCGAGGTCGTGCCGCGCCTGCAAGCCCAACACGCGATGCTCGAGCTCGCGGAGATGGACGTCGACGCGGTGATCGCGCGCCGGCCGGAGCTCGCGCTGATCGACGAGCTCGCACACACGAACGCCGCGGGGATGCGCAACGAGAAGCGCTGGCAGGACATCGAGGAAGTCCTCGAGGCGGGCATCCACGTCACATCGACCGTCAACGTCCAGCACCTCGAAAGCCTCAACGACGCGATCTTCGAGCTCACCGAGATCCGCGTCCGCGAGACCTTCGCCGACCGCCTCCTCGAGGAAGCCGACGAGGTCGTGCTCGTAGACCTCTCGCCGCAGGAGCTGCAGCAGCGCCTGCGCGCGGGGAAGGTCTATCCCAAGGAGCGCGCGGAGATCGCGCTCGACAACTTCTTCCGAGCCGACAAGCTCGGGGCTCTGCGCGAGCTTGCGCTGCGAGAGGTCGCCGAGGACGTCGAGGCGCGACGCATCACAAAGACGCTCGAGCCCCTCAGCCAGCAGGCCGTGGCCGAGCGAGTCCTCGCCCTCGTCGAGCCACAGGCGAAGTCGCAGCGGATCATGCGCCGCGCCTGGCGTTCCGCCCAGCGACTCGGCACGACGATGGACGCCGTCTGGGTCCGCAAGCCAGGGCACGAGCCGACTCCGGAGGAGACGGCGCAGCTCGCCGCGCTTCGCCGGCTCGCGGGGATTCTCGGCTCCCACTTCCTCGAAGAGGAAGGCGACGATCTCGTCGAGACCGTCCGCCGCGTCGCCGGCGAGCGAGGGTCGACGTACGTCTTCGTCGGCACCCCGGACGAGTCCCGCCGCCGCGAGATCTTCGGCGGCTCCCTCCTCTCCCGCATGGTGCGGGAACTGCCCGGCCTCGACATCCGCGTCGTCGCTGACCGCACCGACCGCGACCGGCTCGTGCCATGACCGCCGCGGTCATCTCCCTCGCCGCACTCTCGCTCGCGCTCGCCGCGGCCCTCGCCGCGCAGAGCTACCGGCGGCGCAGAGTGCGGCGCAGAGCAGGCGCCCCGAGGATCCTCGTCCCCTTCACCGGCGGGCAACTCGACCCGACCGTGCTGAACGCCGCCATCCGGATCGCGCGGGCGGAGGAAGCAGTCCTCGTCCCTTCGTACCTGCTCGTCGTCCCGCTCGAGTTCGCCGAGGACTCCCCCCTCGCGGAGCAGGTCCGACTCGCGATGCCGCTACTCGAAGCGGTCGAGCACGCAGCGCTGCGCGCCGGGGTCCCCGTCGACGCGCGCATCGAGAAGGGACGCTCGCCCACACATGCCCTCCGTCGGCTCTGGGATGTCGAGCAGTTCGACCGCGTCGTCGCGCCCGCGCCGGCCAACGGAACCGGGGGCTTGTCACTGAAGGACGTCACGTGGATCCTCGCCCACGCGCCGAGCGAGACGCTCGTCCTCAAACCGTCGCCCTAGAGCAGGGCTCTAGCCCGGCTCCGGGCCGCCTGAACCTCGCCGATGCAAGCGCCGCGGTAGTCGTCGTCGTCCACCGAGCCGAGCTCGAACTCGACCACGAGCGCGGCGGCTGCGAGCGACGCCTCGGCGAAGATCGCTGCTACCCCGGCATCGGCGGCGACGTGCGGATGCCCGCGCTCCGCAACCGCGGCGGCGAGCTCGAGGACGCGGAGGGACTCGGCGCACGTGCGGAGTGGCGGCTCGACGGCGGCGGCGTAGGCCAGCTGAACCTCCGCGCGGTCTCCGCCACGGCGGGCCGCCATCACGCGCTCGAACGCGTCGGCGTCCTCACCGACGAGGCCGAGCAGCTCGGCGCGGAGCCCGTCTGCTTCTCTCGCCACGCCGTCCATCTCGTAGGCGAGGTCGCTGAACGGATTGCTCTGCACGGTCAACCGCGCCGCCATCGCGACGAGGCCGGCTGCGACGGCGCCCGGCAACGGCGCGAACCGGGTCAGCGGCATCGACTGGAACTCGGTCTCCTCCAGGAGCGATGTCATCGGAGCGCCTCTTCGACCGTAGCGAGCGTCTCGTCGCGAAGTCTCGCGCTGTTGGTACGTGCCTCCCCCACGGCCTTCGCGCTCGCAGCGCCGTAGATCTCGTCCTTGATCGCGGCGAGGTTGATGTCGACGTTCAGTGCCGCGCCGTCGACCGCGGTCGCGGCGAGGAGCGCCGCCACTCCGGCGTCCGAGATCGCGTTGCGGTTCCCCTGCTCGGCCACGACCGCGGCCAGTGCGAGAACGCGGCACGCTGCTGCGCAGACCGCGAGCGGAGGCTCGACCGCGCCCTTGTACGCCGCCTGGACCGTGGCGCGCCGTTCCGCCTTCTGCTCGTCCGTCTCTTTCGGCAGCCCGAATGCCGCCATGACGCGCTCGAACGCGGCGGCGTCGGCGTCGATGAGCTCCTCCAGCCGGCCGCGCAGGCCGTCTGCCTCCGCCGCGACGTCGTCCAGCCCTCCGCTGTTCCTCGCGACCATCGCGACGAGCCCCGCCGCCAGCGCGCCGCTGAGCGCTGCCGCACACCCGCCGCCCGGAGTTGCGTCTCCCGACGACAGCTCCGCCAGGAAGTCCGCCAGGGTCGTCTCGCGGTAGCTCACAGATCCTCCTCCGGAAGAAGGTGGCGCTCGATCACTTTCGTGTCGGCGAAGCCGGGAATCTGGAGGTAGTAGGCGAACGTGTCGCCGACCGCTTCGAGCGGCACGAGGCCGACGAGCTCGCACTCGCGGACGGCGACGCCGTAGCGCGCGGCCTCGCGGCGGACGAGTTCCACCGCCCGGTGGATCGGCGTCCGCCGGAAATCGACGAGGTTCATCGAGACCTGGACGACGCCTTCCTCGGCCACGTCAACGCCCATCGCCTTCACGTAGCGGAGGCCGCCACTCGAGTGGCGCACGGCCGCCGCGATCTCCTTCGCCACCGCGAGGTCGCCGGTCGCGAGGTTCACGTTGAAGGCGACGAGCGGCATCCGCGCACCGACGGCCGTCACGCCCGATCGCTCGTTGAAGGCCCGCGGCCCGGCGTCGACCTGCCAGTCCGGCTGTGCGAGCTTCGCGGCCATTCCCTCGTACTCGCCGCGGCGCACGTCGGCGAGATTCCGCCGGCCCTCGCTCGTGCACGCCTCCTCGTAGAAGAAGACGGGGATCCCGTGCAGCTCGGCGAAGCTCCTGCCGAACCGGCGCGCGACCTCCACCGCCTCGGACATCTCGATGTCGCGGATCGGCACGAACGGGACGACGTCGACCGCCCCCATCCTCGGGTGGCTGCCGGTGTGCTCACGCATGTCGATCAGCTCGACCGCCCGCGCGCACAACGCGGCCGCGCACTCCTCGACCGCCTCGGGAGCGCCGAGGAAGGTGCAGTCGGCCCGGTTGTGGTCGGCGTCCATCGAGAGGTCGAGCGTCTTGACCGGATAGCGCGCGAGAACGTGCTCCAACTCCTCGAGGAAGCGGGGATCCCGCCCCTCGCTGAAGTTCGGAACGCACTGCAGGATGCGCATACGACCGAATCGTCCCGGCCGAGGGCCGTGGGCACATCAGCGCGTTCCCCGATCGGGAGGAGGGAGTTACCTAAAGCCTCAAGCCAGCCCGTGCTCGTAGGCATAGCGGACTGCCTGTGCGCGATCTCGTGCCCCGGTCTTCTGGAAGATGTGGTTGACGTGCGTCTTGACGGTGGCGGCGCTGACGACGAGCTCTGCCGCGATCTCGCCGTTCGAGCGCCCGGCGGCGATGAGCTGCAGGACCTCGACCTCCCGCGCCGTCAGTTCGTCGGGGAGGGCAACGGGGCGCTTGGCGGCGTCGAGCGCCGCAGCGACCAGGCGCCCCTGCACGGCGGGGTCGAGGTGGGTCTCGCCCGCGGCGACGGCCCGGATCGCGCGCTCGATCTCCTCTGCGCTCGCGTCCTTGGTCAGGTAGCCGCTCGCACCCGCCTGCAGCGCGGGGAACAACGAGGCGTCGTCGGCGTACGTGGTCAGGACGAGCACGCGCGTCTGCGAGCCCGACTCGCGCAGCTCCCTTGTCGCGGCGGCGCCGTCCAGCTCGGGCATGCGCAGATCCATCAGGACGACATCAGGCCGAAGCTCCCGCGCGAGTTGTACGGCCTCGACCCCGTTCCCCGCCTCGCCCACGACTTCGATGTCGTCGATCGCCCCGACGAGGAGCGCCAGTCCTTCCCGCACCGCGCGCTGATCGTCGGCGACGACCACGCGGATCACGCGGGCACCTCGAGCTCGACGCGCCAGCCGGCCTCGGTCGGACCTGCGCGTAGCTCGCCGCCGCTCCGCTGGACGCGCTCGCGGAGGCCGGCCAGACCGTTCCCACCGCCGACCTCCAGGAATTCCGCCGTGTCGAGTGCGCCGGCCACGACGCGATCTTCGACGACGAGCACGACGCGTTCCATGTCGTAGCGGAGCGTGATGGTCGTCGGCGCTCCGGGCGCGTAACGCGCGATGTTCGTCAGCGCCTCTTGCGCACCTCGGTAGAGCGCGAGATCGGCGTCCGGCGAGAGCGACGACGGCGTCCCCTCGACACGAAGGGCCACATCGGTCCTCGTGTCGCGCCGGAACGTCTCGATCAGCGCATCGAGATCGGCGACGCCAGGGTTGGAGTCGCTGCGAAGGGCGTCGACCGCCTGCCGCGCATTCGCGAGGCCGTCTCGCACAAGCTCGGCAGCCCGGTCGAGCGCCGCCCCGACGTCCGGGCCGGCACCGTTCCGCTCGACGAGCTTCCGGGCGCCCTGGAGCTGAATCGCCGCACCGGACAGCGAATGCGCCAGCACGTCGTGGAGCTCCGCCGCGATCCTGCTCCGCTCCGTGAGGGCGGCTGTCCGCAGCTGCTCCTCACGCGCATCCTTCAATTGCGCAAGCAGCACTTCGGTCGTCTCCTGGCTCGCCCGAGCCTGCTGGATGAAGAAGGCGACCAGAGCGAGGAGCGCGCACAAGAGGATCCCAGCAAGGACAACGGCGGCGGACCCGCCCGCGAGACCCTCAGCCAGTGCAAGCCCGACCGCCGTTACCGCGGCGATCCCCGCAGCGAGGCGCAGCGGGAGGCGCGCCACGGCCATCCAGACAGCAGCGCCGCCCGCAAGCTCCGCCGGACCGCGCGGCTGCAACGCGACGAGCGCGACGCCCGCCGCGCCCATCGCCGCAATCGCGACAGCCTGGGTCGCGACGGCGCGCGAGATGAAGCCGTCTTGCACCGTGAACGCCAGCGCCGCCGCGAAAACGACGAGCGCGACGGCGACGCCGAGACCGCGGCCGTGGAGCGCTGGCGCGGGGTGGCTGTTCACGGCGCCGAGCGCGACGGCCGCGATCACGACCAGCCCGACCGGTCGCAGCATCACGCGCTGGCGGCGAAGCCGTTCCCTCGCCCGTTCCCGGGCCTCGGCTTCGCGTGCGCTCACGGACGCGTCCACGACGAGACGATAGATCCCTGCTCAGGCCGCGACCAAGCGGCGGCCGCGAACCTGGACGACTGCGATCCGCGATCCGACCTCGATCAGCGCCATCAGGACGAACGCGACCGGCCACGCTGCGACGCCGATCTGATGCGAGATGCTGAACGAGCGCACCGTAGGCTCGAGCCCGTGCCCGATGGCGAAGGCGAACGCCATCCGGGCGCCGATCCCGAGGACGAGGAGCCCGCCGGCGATCCAGCCGACGCGCGCCAGTGCGACCCCGCGCTCGCCTGCGCGCACCTGTGTGGCGAAGCCGCCGGCTACGCCGAGCGTCAAGCCGGCGAGAGCGAGCCCCGCGATCAGGAGGACGTCGTTGCCCGCGGTCGGGAACGTGTGGAGGTACTGCGCGCCGACGAAGAGCATGAGGATGAGCGGAACAGTCACGCTCCGGCGGTCGAGCTCCCGTTCCTTCGCCTGGCGGAGGACGAGAAGGACGAACGCCGCGTTGAGGAGGTACTCGCTAGTGGTCATGCCGCCATCGTGGGCGACGGGCGGCTCCATGTCGTCGGCCTAGAGGTTGATCCGCAGGTTGATTCGTCCTCAACCCGCGAGCGTCGGAAGGATCGCGGCCCGGAGAGGCGAACCTCACTCTCTTGTCGAGATTGCCCGGTGGTGTCGCGTTGCTCGGGGCCGTTGCCCTCCTTAGCGCGTGCGGCTCGTCGGCTCGTCACGCCGCGGCGTTGTACGCGCGCGCCGCCACCGCTTCGTGCCTCATGGCGCGCACCGACGCGGTCGCCGGTCTCCCTCCGACGACACCGCCCCGTCCGGCCGTCGTGTTCGTCGACCAGCTCCGCTCCAACGACCTCTCGACAGGCGGAATCGGCCGCCGGCCCGCCCCTCACACTCAACTCGGCGCCTGGACTTCCGGGAAGCACGGCTACGACGGAGTCATCCTCTCCTTCTTCCGGAGCAGGCACGCGGCGCACTCGGCTCTCAAGAGCCTTGAATGGCTGTACCACGACGGCAGGCTCGCCGGGAACGTCGTCGCGACGTGGGATCAGCAGTCGAAACCTCGGCCGTTCCGCAAGCTCGTCCTCGACTGTCTGCGCGTGACCCCAACCCCGTACACGCGCCATCCCGCGCCGCGGGCGACGCTCGCGACGTTCGCCGGCAACTGGGGCGGACACGACCGCGGCCTGCGCATCTCGGCGAACGGCGTCGGTCACGAGAATGCGCTCGCGAGCTGCTGCGTCCGCGTCTACGCGATGACGTACCGCATCCTGCGCGTTCACGGGACGCTCACGCACGCAACGGCCGACATCCGCGTGACCGCCTACCGAACGTTCCTGCCGGGCAACCGGCCGGTCAAGAAACGCGCCGGCCAGCTCGGGAAGCTCGTCATCGACAACGGGATCCTGACGAACAAGCTGACGCGCGACTACTTCTGCAGCGAACCCGCGTGGGGAGTCGGAGGAGCCTGCGGCGCTTAGGCCGCCCTGCGCTCGATGAACTCGATCCGGTACTGATCCGGGTCGTGCATGCCCCTATTTCGCGAATTGCGGCGGAAAGCTCCCGAACTCTCGTTGGAGGACGACGCGGCCGTTCGGCCGAATCTCGTAGCGCCACCTGTGCTGCAGGGTTCCCGTGGGCGGCCCGGAGGTTCGGAACTCTCTCGCAGGCCAGGACTCAGTGAACGTAACGGTGAGGCCTGATCGAACCGTGTCATCGACCCGGGTTTGGCAGGTCGCCTCGACATGACTGTGGGCGGCGGGGAGCACACAGCGGGCGCGTATCGGGCTCGACGGGAAGAGCTGGAACCCTGCGGCGGCCCGGACATGCGCAATGGCGCCGCCGGCGGTTGCCCAGGCAGGGCTGGGTCTGCTGTTGGTGCTGGCGCTTGTGCTGGGGTGACTACTGCCGCAGGCTGAAGTGGCGAGAGCGGCACCGCCGAGCAGAAGAGCGATCCTGATCCGGCTCACGACAACAAAGATACGACGCCGGACGAGGAAGTCTCACGCGCCTCGCAGGGCGAGTTGCATCAGGTTCCCGACCGTTGGATTATCTCAATGCGGTATCCATCCGGATCCCGCACAAAGCAAATCAGCGAGCCGCCTTCGCGGAGGCGGTACGGCTCCCGCTCCGGCTCGATTCCCTGCTCGGCGAGGCCTGCGAGCGTCGCGGCCATGTCGTCGACCGCGAGCGCGATGTGGCCGTAGCCCGTGCCGAGCTCGTACGTGCGGCCGTCGTGGTTGTACGTCAGCTCGAGCACCGCAGCGTGGTCGCCGATCCCGAAGAAGTAGTTCGTCGCCTCGAGCTCGCCGTTGCGGACGATGTCCATGTCGCGCTCGAACTCGAAGCCGAGCGCCTCGTAGAAGGCGCGGCTCTTCTCCGGATCCGTGATCCGGACCATCGTGTGGAGGAACTCGGCGATGCCCGGATCCTACGGGCACGGAGTAGCCTCACGGCATGGTGACGCGCCGCCTCGACTCGGGCGCCCAGATGCCGGTACTCGGGCTCGGCGTCTGGCAGCTCGCGCAGGGACGCGAGACCGAGCGGGCGATCGAGTGGGCATTCGAGGCGGGCTACCGCCACATCGACACGGCGATGATGTACCGCAACGAGGAGAGCGTCGGCGCGGCGATCCGGCGCAGCGGCCTCGCGCGCGAGGACGTGTTCGTGACGACGAAGATCCTCCCGACGCGGCGCAACGCGACGGAGCAGCTCGAGCAGAGCCTGCGCAAGCTCGGGCTCGACTACGTCGATCTCTACCTCATTCACTGGCCGCTGCCGGCCGGGAACACGTCGCTTTGGCACGCGCTCGAGTCGTTGCACGAGCGCAGCCTCGCGCGCGATATCGGCGTCAGCAACTTCGGCCGACGGCGCCTCGAGTCACTTCTCCCGCGGACGGCGCGGCGGCCGGCGGTGAACCAGGTCCAGTTCAACCCATTCCACTATCGCCGCGCGCTGCTCGAGTACTGCGACGAGAAGGACATCGTGTTCGAGGCGTACAGCCCGCTTGCCCGCGGTAAGGGACTCGACGATCCCGCGATCCTCGCGGTCGCGGAGCGGCTCGACCGGACGCCGGCGCAGGTCGTCCTCCGCTGGGCCGTCCAGCACGGGGCGATCGTGATCCCGAAGTCGAGCCGGCAGGAACGGATCCGCGAGAACGCGCGGATCTTCGACTTCGAGCTGTCCCTGGAGGACATGGCCGCGCTCGACGCGCTCGACCGCACCGGCGGCACGGCGAAGGCGCGCTTCTAGTTCTTAGCCGAGGCGGCCCCGCGCCGCCGCGATTCCGCCCGGATCGCCGCCCGGGCCGCGCAGAATCCAGGCGATGCCGACCGCGACCGCCGCTCCGGCGAGTGGGCCGACGAGGTAGAGCCAGAGATGGTCGAAGCGGCCGAGCACGACGTCCGGCCCGAGCGACCGCGCGGGATTCATCGAGGCACCGGTAAGTGGGCTGGCCCAGAAGCCGGCGAGGACGATGTAGCCGCCGACGGCGACGGCTGAGAGCGGCCCGACGTTCTGTGCCTGCGACGCGGTTCCGAGGATCGTGCTCACGAGCCCGATCGTGAGGACGGCTTCCGTGAGGAGCGCCTGCCAGTCGACGAGCCCGGCGCCGGGCTCGGTCGCGCCGAGCATCCCGACCTTGCCGTAGACGCCCCAGAGGAACAGGCACGCGAGAATCGCGCCTGCGAACTGAACGACGATGTAGCCGGGGACACGCCGCCAGGGGAAGTCGCCGCGGAGGCTGAAGGCGACCGTCACCGCCGGATTGAGGTGCGCGCCGGAGACGGCGCCCATGAAGAGGATGATCGCCATCACCATGAGGCCGGGCGCCGCGACGGCGGTCGAGCGGCTGATTGCTCCGTTGCTCAGCGCCTCGACGACCGGCGCGCCTGCGCCGACGAGCACGAGCAGGAACGTCCCGAACAGCTCCGAGAAGAGACGCCGCCAGCTAACGGCGTGCGGCGGCGGCGCGAGTGCCGGCTCCGCGCTGCGGGCGATCACGGCGCGCCCACGAGCCGGCACGGCACGTCGGCGTCCTCGTCGATGTGGTAGCTCGCGCAGATCCGGTGGTAGCCGTCGGCGATCGTCAGCGGCACGCCCGCCCGCCCGCGCACGAGCAGCACCGGCGAGAGAGGCTTGCCGCCGGCGACCTTGGCGAGATCCTTCTTCACGTACGAGTCCTCGAGCGGGAGCAGCGGCAGGCGGCTCGCACGCAGGAGGTCCTTCGCCTTGCGGTGGACGGTCTCCCCGCAGCGCAGCCCCTCGACAAGGCTCTCGGCCTCTTTCGCCGGGAACAGCAGCGTCAGGTAGTCGGCGGCGGCCGGGAAATCGTGTGGCTCGGGCTCGTCCTTCCAGTGCTCGGCTGGCACGGAGACGGATTCGGCTCGGCTACGGGAGGTCCTCCGCGAGCAGCGCGTAGAGGATCGCGTCGACCCACTCGCCGTCCTTGAGGTACGCGCGGCGCTTCCTCCCTTCGCGCACGTAGCCGGCTCGCTCGGTGTGGGCGCATGCGCGCTCGTTGAAGGCGAAGACCTCGAGCTCGAGGCGGTGGAAGCCGAGCTCGTCGAACAGGAACCGCTGGAACTGCCGCGCTGCGTCGTCCGCGACGCGCCGGCCGCGGAAGCGCGGGTGGACGGCGAGGCGCTCGACCCGCGCGATCCGGTTTCGCTCGTTGGCCACGTGGAAGCCGAGCGCGCCCGCCGGCTCGCCGTCGACCTCGATGATGAAGCGCCCGAAAGCCTCCGGTTCCGCGAGCGACCGCTCGATCTCCTCGACGATCTTCCCGCGGTCGGATGCCGTGCGCGGGCCGAGGAACGGGCGAACGTCCTCGTCCGAGTTCAGCTCGACGAGAAAGTCCGCGTCAGACGGGTTCGCTCGCCGGAGCGCGACGGCCACGCCGAGACGCTAGTCGAACGCCTCCGGTCGCCAGCCCGACGCCGCCGAGGATGAGCGCGAGCGCGACGAACGCCGACGGGCCGAACTTCTCCCCGAGGAAGATCGCGCCGTACGCGAGCGCGATCGGCGGCACGAGGTACGTCACGAGCGTCGCGTAGTTCGAGCCGACCTGCTGGATCAGCCGGAAGAAGAGGAGGTAGGCGATTGCGGTGCCGACGACGCCGAGGACGAGGATCGACGCGATCGTCTCCCCGTGCCACATGCCGGCCGGCGCCTGGATCACCCCGACCGGGAGGATCGCGACGCTCGAAACAACGCACGAGGCAAAGGCGACGACGAGCGGCGGTGTCTGCTTGAGATGGCGGCCGGCGATCAGCGTTCCGAACGCGTAACACATCGCCATCCCGACGACGGCGACCGCGGCGAGCAGCTTCCCGTGCGGCTGCGCGCCAACGAGCAGCGCGACCCCGACGAAGCCGACCAGGAGGCCGACGAGACGCGACCCGACCACGCGCGACTCGCGGAAGAAGAGGAACGCGAGCAAGGCGTTGAAGATCGGCACCGCGCCCTGGATGATCGAGGCGAGCCCCGAGTCGAGGCGCTTCTCCCCCCACGACAGCAGCCAGAACGGCAGCGCCGTGTTGACGAGGCCGACGAGCACGAGCCACCGCCACGAGTCGCGCACGTAGGCGAGCGTCTGCCGCGGGCCGAGCCGCACCGCCGCGATGACGGCGAGGAGGAGAGCCGCCGAGCCGATGCGCCCGAGGATCAGGGTCGACGGCGCGAGCTGCCGGTCGGCGATCTTGATGAGCATGAACGACGCTCCCCAGATGAGGGCGAGGAGCGTCAGGAGAACGATCGGCCGGCGCATCTACTAGGTGAACGTAACGCGGCAGTCCATTGTGAGATTCCACCCACCGGCGGCCCGGCTAGAGTGAACTACCTGACGGAACTCGCCGATCAGCCGCTCCACCGCGCCCTCGGTCTCACGGACTGGGAAGCGCGGCGAATCCGAGAGCTGCTCGGCCGAGACCCGAACCATTTCGAGCTCGCCGTCTTCTCCCTCCTTTGGTCGGAGCACTGCGGTTACAAGCACTCCGCCCCGCTGCTGAAGCGGCTGCCGTCCGCCGGCGAGCGCGTCCTGCAGGGCCCCGGCGAGAACGCCGGCGTGCTCGACCTCGGGGACGGCACGGCGGTCGCGTTCAAGGTCGAGTCGCACAACCACCCGTCCGCGGTCGAGCCGTTTCAGGGCGCCGCGACGGGGATCGGCGGGATCCTCCGCGACATCATCGCCATGGGCGCGCGGCCGGTCGCGCTGCTCGACGGGCTCTGGTTCGGCGCGCCCGACTTCCACTTCTGGCAGGCCGTCTCGGGGATCGGGCACTACGGCAACTGCGTCGGCGTCCCCAACGTCGGCGGGGAGACCGTCTTCGACCCGGCGTACTCCGGCAACTGCCTTGTCAACGCGATGTGCGTCGGGCTGCTCGAGACGGAACTCCTGCGCTCGGCTAAGGCGAGCGAGCCGGGCCGCGTCGTCGTCCTCTACGGCGCGACGACCGGGCGCGACGGGATCGGCGGCGCCTCCGTACTGGCCAGCGCCGAGCTGAGTGAGGACGACGCCGACAAGCGCCCGTCCGTCCAGGTCGGCGATCCGTTCACCGGCAAGAAGCTCATCGAGGTCTCGCTCGAGCTCGTCGAGTCGGGCCTCGTCGAGTCGCTGCAGGACTGCGGCGCCGCGGGCCTCGCCTCTTCCCTCGCCGAGATGGCCGCCGACGGCGCCGGCATCGACGTACAGCTCGACCGTGTGCCGCTCCGCGAGGAGGGCATGGAGCCGTGGGAGATCATGATCTCGGAGTCGCAGGAGCGGATGGTCGCCGTCGTCCAGCCGGAGAAGCTCGCCGAGGTCGGCGCCGTGTGCGAGCGGTGGGAGCTGCCGTGCGCGGTGATCGGAACCGTGACCGACACCGGCCTGCTCCGTGTGCTCCACGACGGCGAGGTCGTCGGCGAGATTCCCGCGGAGCTGCTGACGGAGGAGTGCCCGCGGTACGAGGTCGAGCGGCGCGCGGCGCCGAAGCCGTTCCGGCGCGTCACGCGGCCGCGGTTCGACGTCGGCGAGGTGATCGAGCAGTACGACCATCTCGTCGGCTCGCGCACCGTGCGGCGGCCCGGGCTCGACGCGGCCGTGCTGCGCCTGCGTCCTTCCCTGCGCGGCCTTGCCGTCTCCCTGCAAGGCCCGGCGCCCGGCGAGACGGACGGCTTGCGCGCCGGCGTCCAGGCGACGATCGGCGCCGCGCGCAACGTCGCGTGCGCGGGCGGCGAGCCGATCGGCCTCACCGACTGCCTCAATTTCGGCAATCCCGAGAAGCCCGAGATCGCGCACGAGCTCGCGCGGGCGATCGAAGGGATCGCGCTCGCGGCGGAGGCGCTCGGGATCCCCGTCGTCTCCGGCAACGTCTCGCTCTACAACGACGCTGACGGCGTCTCGATCCCGCCCACTCCCGTCGTCGGCTGCGTCGGCATCGTCGAGGACGTCCGCAGGGTGCCCGGCCGCTGGCAGCGCGGCGACGCGGTTCTTCTCGCGGAGTCGCCCGACGGCTCGCTCGAGGCGGAGGCGGCGCTCGTCCGCTTCCTCTGGAAGGCGTCGACGCACCTGAGCCTCTGCCACGACGTCGGCAGCGGCGGGATCCGCGCCGCCCTCGCCGAGGCGGCGGCGTGGAGCGAAGGGATCGAGGCCGACGTCGAAATCCCAGCGGACTACGACTCGCGCCGCGGCGCGGCGATCCTCGCGTGCACGCCCGAGCGGCTCGAGCGG